>JAEEGL012810730.1_pt1 | contig 54681 bp, 67 predicted proteins | sample 9134231 | NCBI WGS metagenome assembly JAEEGL01 (sample SAMN16246548, study PRJNA631951) | gut metagenome | biome: gut microbiome; feature: rumen; material: fiber-attached | host: Bos | place: Iran: Karaj | collected 2018-10
GAGTGTGCTAAAACACACTAAACATTTCTGGTGATGATTTTGCTAAGGGAAATACCCGTTCCCATCCCGAACACGGAAGTCAAGCCTTAGTGAGCCGACAATACTCGTGGGTTACCCTGCCTGGAAGATAGGTATCGCCAGTTTATATTCCCCGTTAGCTCAGTTGGTAGAGCGCTCGGCTGTTAACCGATAGGTCGCCGGTTCGAGTCCAGCACGGGGAGCCAAAACTCGAAAAAAGAGATTTAGGGTTATCCTAGATCTCTTTTTTATTTATAAAAATAAAAGACTATCATTTAATGATAGTCTTTATTAGATTATTATTCTTCTTCGTCTAAGTTATCTAAACCGAATTCTATAATTTGATTTATAACATTATTGAAACTCGTATTATTCTTTTCAGCAAGATTTTCTATTTTATCAAAAATTTTACCACTTACTCTAATTGTTCTAGTAATTGTGTCATTCTTCTTTTCTAATTTTGAAATCTTTAATTTTCCCACAATTTTATCCTCCATAAATTAACTGATAATATTTTATAGAAAAATAAAACACAAATAAGTACACAAATATGTGTACAAAATGAAAAATAAGTGCTATAACTAAATTGTATATATTTTTATATGGGGGAGTTAGTATGGATAAAGAAGAAAAAAAGTTGAAAAAGAATGAAGAAATTAAAACTGAAACTACTGAAAATACAACTGATACAGCGAATAAAGAAAATAATAAAGTTGTACAAGAAACTTCCGAAGTGGAAAATAATGAAGTGGTACAAGATGCTACAAATGTAGAAAATAATGAAACCATAACTAATAATGAAAATGCAGAAAGCAACATAGATAAAGAAAATAATGTTGCTGCACACATGAAAAAGAAAACAAAAATGGCAATAATAATAGGTTGTATATGTGCATTAATTGTAGCCATAATAATAGGTGTTTGGTCTTATATTTCTTCGGAAAACCAAAAGGCATATCCACAATACTATAATGGAACATATAGTTTTTATATTGAAGACAGTTGGACGTACGCAACTGGTTTGGTCCAATTTAAGCATGGAGTTGTTAACTTTAAAAAATTTGGGGCTGATGGAATAGAAACTGGAAGTTATGAGATCGGAAAAGAGAAGAAGATAACCTTAGTGTTAGGAAAAAATATATATTCAGGAAAGTTAAATGGCAAAGATATAGAATTTTCTTTAAACGAAGGAGAAAATCCAACGGGTAGAAAAAATACTCGAAACCTAACTTTAAAATATGAGGGTGATAGTTCAATTTATGATGAGGTACAAAGAGCATCTGCTTGGGAAGAAAAATTAGCTGATAATATTAAAAAAGGAAAAGAATACATAAAACATTATGAAGAAGAGACATTGGCTAAAACGTCAAATCCATATACAATTGTAAAAGATTATGATGGAATTTATAGTTGCTATGTAGAAGATAAAAATAGTGATGGTGATGGTGTATATCAGGGAGCATATATTGCTTTTGAAGATGGAAAAACATATTTAAGATCTATTAAAAATAGCGATAGAGATACATTAGGATATTTTGGCCTTGAAAATGAAAAACTAGTTTTCGAATTATATAATTCAAATAAATATGAAGGAATTAAAGATGGAAAAAACATTAAAGCTACTTTAATTTCTGGTTATAATATAACAGCAAATAAAAATAATAAAGAATTAATTCTTACATATGTAGATTCAATTGAAAATAAAGATAAATATTTAAATGAGAAAGCCATCAAGGAATATGGAGAATCAATTAAAGAAAAAGGAAGTGCTTTTTTAAAAAAAGCGAATAAAGAAAAAGAAGCTGAAAAAGAGAGAAAAGCAGCTGAAGAAGTTAAAAAATACAAAGATAGTTGTCAAACATATACATATAATGAATTAGCAAGAAATCCAAGCGCCATGAAAGGAAAACCAGTAAAGGTTACAGGAAAAGTTATTCAAAGTATGAAGAGTACTTATGGTAACTCTGTTACATTAAGAGTAAATATTACTAAAACAGGATCATATTATACATATTATACCGATACAGTATATGTTACATATACATATCCAGATTCTTCAGCTGAGAGAATTTTAGAAGATGATATCATCACAATTTATGGAGATTCGACTGGAGAAACATCATATCAATCAACACTATCTGGAACAGTTACAATACCTTCTATTGATGCAAAATACATAGAAAGAAACTAATAAATCTTAAATTAGTTACTATTATTGTTGCAAGTATGCTTCATTAAATACTTTAAATTAAGATAATTAAGAATAGATTTAGGAGAAATCCTAAATCTATTTTTTATAAATAGTAAATATGATATAATGGCAAAGAAATTTTTATTTAGGAGATTAATATGGAAGAAGTTTATGAATTTTTAAAGAAATGTGGAACATTCTACATAGCTACAATTGATGGAGATCAACCAAGAGTTAGACCTTTTGGTGTTGTTAATATATTTGAAGGAAAATTATATATTCAAACAGGAAAATCTAAAAATGTTTCTAAGCAAATGCAAATAAATCCAAAAGTTGAGATATCTGCTTTCATGGATGGAACATGGATTAGATTAGAAGGAACAGTTGTTAGAGATGATAGAAGAGAAGCAAAGGCTAGTATGCTTGATGCTAATCCAATGTTAAGAAGTATGTATTCAGAAGATGATGACAATACGGAAGTTTTATACTTTGATAAAGCTAAAGCAACATTCTGCTCATTTACAGCTGCACCAAGAACAGTAGAGTTCTAAGTAAACAGGAGATTCTTATGAATAAGAAATTAAAAATATCTTTAGCAATTAATATACTAATTGTACTAATGACTCTTGCAGCATGTATAATCATGTTTACAGGATTTAAATTTATGCATGCCTATCCAACAATTCTTCAATCTACTAAGATTGGCATGCTTAGATTTTTCACAGTGCAATCTAATCTTTTTGCTGGAATTATTTCATTAATTTTTGCAACTAAAGAAATAAATATCTTAAGAGGAAAAACAAGCGAAATATCTAAAAGAATGTATGTATTAAAACTAATGTCTTCAACCGCTGTTGGACTTACTTTCTTTGTAGTATTCGCATATTTAGGACCAATTACACCATATGGAGTTCCAGCATTATTAATGAATGCTAATTTGTTTTTACACTTAATAATTCCAGTACTTAGCATTTTAAATTTTGTATGCTTTGAAAGAACAGATAAATTAAAATTTAGAAACTCTTTTTGGGGAATACTTCCAACAGTTTTATATGGAATATATTATTTAACTAATGTTTTTATACATGTAGAAGATGGAAAAGTATCACCAGTATATGATTGGTATTACTTTGTACAAAAAGGCGTATGGACTGCAGTTATTGTTGTTCCAGTAATGCTTTTAATAACTTATATTATTAGTTTAATAATTTGGAGATTAAATAGACCAAGAAAACAATTGAAAGGGCAAGAAAATGTTTAAATTTGAAAGAACAATTAATTATTATGAAACAGATAAAATGGGAATAGTACACCATTCAAATTATATTAGATTTTTAGAAGAAGCTAGATGTGCATGGCTAGAATCTATTGATTTAAATATGGCTAAGGTTGAATCACTTGGTCTTAGAATTCCAACAATCGAAGTACATTGTAAATATAAAACAGGAGTTACTAATGACGATAAAATAATCATTAATCTTGCGGTTGAAGAATTCAACGGAGTTAGAATGAAAATTAAATATAAAATAACAAATGCGGAAAATGATGCTTTGGTTATGGAAGCATATACTCAGCATTGTTTTACAAATGCAGAGGGAAGACCAATAAACTTAAAGAAGAATAATGTGGAAGTATACGAAAAATTCAACAGTTTAGTTGATTGAGGTTCCAAAATATGGTAAAATAGTAAAAGATATTCCTTATATCTATTTGTACTTTTTCATTTACAATATAAGAAGTTGACCGAGGAGAAAAAGAAAATGAAAACGACAGAACCCAAATACTTTTATACTCATATCTTCTTTAATGCAGATAGTATTACATTTCAAGGCAAAAAAGCAGATGCTGTGAAAATTGCTGAGAAATATAATATGTATATTAAAGAAGAGAGAAATGGTTTCTTTGTTCTAGCAAAGAACGCAGAAGCAATAATTTTTGAACATGATGATACAGATAAAGTTGTTAGACAAGTGGACCCACGTCCCTATCTAATCAAACCTGATACCAAGGGTAGGTTAACTGAAAAAAAGGTAATTAACCTGGTAGATGATTTGAATGCTGGATTTGTTCACTTTGGTGAATTATGCAAGGCAGTAGATGATTCAAAAAAATAGTAACTGACGATCAAAAAATGAAAAAGTGCAAAAGGGGAGCTACGAATTCGTAGCTCTTTTCTTTTGTAATTAACATGTGTAAAATCAATGGCTACAGTTGAATAAAATCCCAATATATGGTAAAATAGTGTGTGATATATTTTATATCATACACTTTTTCATTTGCAACTAAAAAAGAATACTATGCAGCGAGGAGGACGCATCAATGAGCTATGAGGTATTATTTGTAGAAGCAGGAACAAGAACGTATGAGGGTACACAGGAAATGGCAGCAAAGTTGGAAAAGTTGTATGACATGGAGATCGTTTTTGAAAAGAACGGAACTTATGTCTTTGCAGCTCCTATGCAGGCTATCATTTTCGAACTCGATGATGACGGAACAATTCTAAGTCAGTGCGACCCTGGACCGTACATCAGGAATGTAACCCAGAAACGGGCAACGAGAAAGCTTGTAAGAAAGCTCCTTAAGGAGTTAAATTCAGGAGAAGTAGACTTCGATAATGTCTGCGATGCCGCAATGAATTATGATGTTGATTGATCAATCAAGCAATCAGTAACCAATCTATCTATTTTGGGGATATAGGTAACCAATAGGATTAAATGAAAAAGTGTAAAGGGGAGTCACAAATTTGTGGCTCCTTTCCTTTTGCAAAATTTCCTTTTGCTGGTTTTCTTTTTAATAATTTAATGTTAATTTAATTCAACTTATGGTATAATAAGTCTTGTCGAAAAGAGGTAAATATGAAAATAAACATTGTAATGGTTGAACCTGAAATACCACAAAATACAGGCAATGTAGCACGTACATGTGCTGCTACTGGGGCTAAATTGCATTTAGTTAATCCAATGGGATTTGTAATTAATGATAAATATTTAAAAAGAGCAGGCTTAGATTATTGGGATAAGCTAGAAATAGAAGAACATGCTTCATTAGAAGATTTCTTAAATAAATATAAACCAGAAGAGCATGCGATGTTTATGGCTTCTTCTAAATCAAAGCAATCATACACAGATATAGATTACACTAAGTTTGATGAAGTATTCGTCTTATATGGAAAAGAAACAAAAGGTCTTCCAGAAGATCTACTACAAAAATATATGGATAAATGTATTAGAATTCCAATGAGACCAACATTAAGATGTTTAAATCTATCAAATTCAGTATGTGTAATAACTTACGAAATTCTAAGACAAACTAATTTCGATAATCTTCAAGAAATTAGCACATACTTTGATTAATTTAAGGCTTTATGGTAAAATAGACGGGAAGTTTAGATAAAGGAGAAATTATGAAGAAATTAGTTTCAATTATAGCTTTAGTTATGACAATGATGGTATTAAGTGTTTCAGCTTATGCTTTTTCAAATGAATTCTACTCAATTGATGTTGGAGAAGGATTTAAAGAAGAGACTTTAAATGAGACATTAATATTAACTTCTACAGATAAAGATGGAAGTATTAATATAGTAATGAATAAGACAGTTGAAGGAAAAGACTACTTCACTCAAGAAGAAATTGAGAGACAAAAACCAGTAGTTGCAGAGAGTGAATTTACAGTAGAAAAGGCAGAAATACAAACTATTACATCAAACAATTATAGATGCGTTTACTACGAATCACATGCAAAACATGGAGAAAAAACAATATATTTCAAACAATATTTAATCTACTCAGGTAAATATTGCTATGCTATAACAGTTACTACATATAAAACAGAAACAGCAGATACAGAAAAATACAAAAATGTAGTAGATAGCTTTAAGGTTAATGACTATACAGGAAAGTATGGACTTAAAGATGCTGAAAAATCACAAGAGAATGACGTAGGAAGCCATGTTTCACCAGGACTTATCGGCGGTATCGTAGGTGGTATCGTTGGTGGCTTTGGCGCATTTTGCGTATTAAAAGCTAAACAAAAAAAAGAAATAATTTAAAATCAAATAAAACATTGCAAAAATATAAAAAAGTGATAAAATTAGAACAATAAAATTTTAGGAGGAGTTAGTTATGGCATATAAGATTGATAAGGAAAAATGTATCGGATGTGGAGCATGTGCAGCAGTTTGCCCAGTACAAGCACCAAAAGCAGGAGAAGATGGAAAATACGAAATCGATGAATCAAAATGCATCGAATGTGGAGCATGTGCAGCAGGATGCCCAATGCAAGCAATTAACCAATAATTTTAGGAGAATAATATGGTTTTAGAAGTTATTCTTAGTCTTCTTATAGGAGCTGCTTCTGGCTATCTAGCAGGAATTGTTATGGGTAGCAAGAGAGGCTTAATAGTTAATATAATTGTTGGATTATTAGGAGGAGTTGTTGGAAAATTCGTTCTTGGATTAATTCCAATTCAAATCTTATCTGGTATTCCAGGAGCAATTATAACAGGAGCTGTAGGAGCTATTATCTTAACAGCACTAGTAAGACTAATTTTTAAATAATTGAATATTAAGGAAGCAGTTGCCATGCAACTGCTTTTTTGTTTCTATTTATTGTATATTTTTTTATTACTATGGTATAATGAGCGCATAAATAGAGAATAAGAAAGGAGAAATTAATGTTAAAAGCAATTGATTTGTTTACACAAAATTCAATAATGATTAAAGTAAATGAAAAGACTATTTATTTTGATCCATATGATTTTGAACCAGATTTTGAACCACATGATGCAGACATCATTTTTATAACACATCCTCATTATGATCATTTTTCTCCTGATGATATAAGAAAAATAATGAATGAGAATACAAAGTTTGTATGTCCAGTAGATACAAAGGAACCGATTCAAGAAATGGGAGTCTCAGAAGATAGAATATTACCAGTTGAACCATTCTTTGATGGAAATATAGATGAATTCCACTTCACAACAATTCCAGCATATAATATCGGAAAAGATTATCACAAGAGAGAATATAACTGGGTAAGTTATATTGTTGATATTGAGGAAAACAAATTCTATATAGCAGGCGATACAGATATTACACCAGAAGCTAAAGAAGTAAAATGTGATATAGCATTTGTACCAATTGGTGGTACATATACAATGACAGCAAGAGAAGCGGCAGAACTTATAAAAGAAATCAAGCCTAAGAAAGCAATTCCAACTCACTATGGATCAGTTGTTGGTTCAGAAGAAGATAGAGAAGCATTTAGAGAGTACTTAGTTGGAATTACAGATGTTGAAATATTTATCTAAAAATTATTAAAAGGAAGTAAAGTATGTTTGGTAATAGAAAAGATGGTAAAAAATTAAAAAATCTACCACCTGAGTTTAGATTAATACCAATATTGATGAAAGAAAGAGATGATTCACAAGTCTTCTTCAAGACAGATATCTCAATTACAGCAATTGAAGAATATATCGACAAGAAAAAAGCAGAAGGCATCACACTTGGAATCATGGATGTTATTTTTGCGACTGTTATCAGAATGATTTCTGAAAGACCTTTGCTAAATAGATTCTGCATCAATGGAATGACATATGCTAGAAATGAAATAACAACATCACTTTCAATCAAAAAGAGCAAGACAGATGATGGTGAAGAAACAACAATTAAAATACATTGGAATGGTGATGAAAACATATTTGATGTTTCTAAGAAGCTACAAGAATATGTTGCATATAATAAAGAATCAAAGAATGAGAATAAGACAGATAAAACAGCAGACTTCTTAAATAAACTACCAACATGGCTTTATAAATTAGCCGTTGGAATGCTAATCCACCTTGATAAAAAAGGAAGACTACCAAAATCAATTATTGAAGCAAGTCCATTCCATACAAGTGCATTCATAACAAACGTTGGATCAATTGGAATCGATGCTATTTATCACCATATATATAATTTCGGAACAACATCTTTATTCTTTGCGATGGGCAAGAAAAAGAAAGATTATATTTATGAAGATGAAGAATTAAAACAAGAAAAAGTAATTTCGGTAGCATTTGTTGGAGATGAAAGAATTTGCGATGGATACTACTTTGCAAATACATTCAGACAAATGGAAAGATTCTGGAGAAAACCTGAATTACTAGAAGAAAAACCAGTAAGAAAATATGATCCAAACATTCCAATAAAAAAGAAAGATAAAAAAGAAACAAATATAATGTAAATATAAAAGAAATTATTCTAATGTCAGAATAATTTCTTTTTTTAACTTCGTTTAAGGTTGAGATAATAAAATTCTTGTGATATTATTAGGGTAAGTTAGGAGATAAAATTATGGGAGGAATTGATAATAGGAAAGAGCAAAGAATAGAAATTTCATGTGGATGCATAATAATTGAAAATGAAAAAGTCTTATTAATCTATGATAATAACAACAACTGGGGCTTTCCAAAAGGCCACATGGAAGAAGGCGAAACTGAAGTAGAGACAGCAAAGAGAGAGACTAAGGAAGAAACACATATTGATGTTTCTGTAGATGAAAGTAAAAGATATGAAATTGAATATGTAACCAATAAAAAGGTTAACAGAAAGGTAGTTTACTTCTTAGCTAGAAAGCTAAATGGTAAAGAAATACCACAACATGGCGAAGTTGATGCTATCAAATGGTTCAGCATTGACGAGGCTTTGGAGACATTAAAGTATGACAATGTTAAAGACGTTTTAAGAAAAGTAGCAGAAGATATTGCAAAATAGGCTAAAAATCTCGAAAAAAAAGCAAAAAATACCAGTAAAAAATTAGCAAAAAAAATGGAAAATTTCGACAATTTTTTTCAAAATTTCCTTGATTTACCAAAAATATTATGTTATAATCTCACTATATTTAGAGAGCAGGAGGTTTAATATGAAAGCTACTGGCGTAATAAGAAAGATTGATGGATTAGGAAGAATTGTTATTCCTATGGAAATTAGAAACAAATTAAACGTTTCTCAAAACGATCCATTAGAGATTCACGTTGAAGGCAATTCAATTTTAGTTAAAAAATATGAACCAGATTGCACTTTCTGCGGAAGCTCAAAGAACACTGTTGATTACAAGGGAAAAATCGTTTGCGAGAAATGCCTAGAAGAATTAAAGAGATTAAAATAAATTTAAAACATTTGTCGAGAACAAATTGAGAAATAAAGACTAGTTACTGAAAAGTAACTAGTTTTTTTGCGCGTATAAAATTGGTAAATATTACAAAAAATTAATATAAATCTGTCGATTTTAAAGGTTTTGTCTTTGAATATTAAAAAAGTTAATGTTAAAATAGATATGATAAATTGGTTATTTGTTTTTTACGGAGGAAAAATGTTTTACAAGAAAGTACAAAAGTCAATTGCATTAGTTGCTTTATTTACACTTTTCTTTACAGCGATAAGTGTTTTATTCGACATGCAAATCGTAGAGGCAGATTCTACAAGAACAATATACACAGGAAGTAATTTAGATACAGCAAAATATCCAGGATACAAAGACTTAATTGATAACTTAAAGAAAACACATCCAAACTGGGTATTCAAAATCATGTACACAGAGCTAGATTGGAATCAAACAATTACTTCAGAAGCTTCATTCTCAGGAAGCTCACCATATTCATTAATTAGTTATCATACAGGTGAATGGATCGACCCTGTTTTAGGATATAAATCATTTGATAACGGATCTTGGTATCATCCATCAAATGCAGCAATTGCATATTACATGGATCCAAGAAACTGGTTATACGATAATGGATATTTACTACAATTCTTAGAGATTGGAACTTATCCAGGAGCGACAGACCAACAAATATTATCAGCATTAAAAGGATCATTCTTAGATAACATTGAATATGCAAAAGCAATTAATGCTGCTTGTAAGAATAAAAATACAAATCCTTATTATATAATTGCAAGAATTATTCAAGAACAAGGAATGAATGGAAGCGGAACCATTAATATGAAGAGTGGTAATGAAACATACCACAACATATTTAATATCAACGCTTCAGGAAATAGCTCATCTGCAATTATCTCAAATGCTTTAGCATATGCTAAGAAAATGGGATGGAATACATTACAGAAGAGTTTAGAGGGAGGAATTGATAAAATCTTCTCTGATTGGCTAGGATGCAAACAAGATACAATGTACTTAAATAAATTTGACGTTGAAGCAAAAGGTGGTACATTAACACATCAATACATGCAAAATATTGAAGCCCCACATTCAGAATCAATGTCTATGTACAATAAATTAAAAGACACAGGAATACTAAACAATGCATTAACATTTGTAATTCCAGTATTCAAGAATATGCCAAGTTATGCATCACCAATACCAAGTAGTTCATCAGTAAATGGACCAAAGAATATTAAATTAAAATCAGGACATACAGATTGGAATGTTAGAGCTTCTGCAAGCACAGATGCAAAAGTTGTAGCAACAATCAAGAATGATCAAACTATAGTATTATCATCACAAAGAGATAATAACGGATGGCATAGAGTTGTTTTAACAGATGGAACAGTTGGATATATTAAATTTGATTCATCAGCATGGGAAGAAACATCAGATATAACAAACTGCAACGAAGATGTTGCAATATCATCAGATAAAGCAGACTTAAGAGCTGGTCCTGCATCAAGCGAAAAAGTTTTAACAACTTTATCAAAAGGACAGATTGTTTCAAGAGTAGATAACACTGGAAGATATACATATGGCGGTGTTACTTGGGATAGAGTAATAATGAATGATGGAACAAAAGGATTTGTTGCAAGAAGTTCATTAGATACTAATCCAGCAGTTTATAGAGTAAAAGTTAGCGATTGCTTAAGAATGAGATCAGCAGCAGGATTCTCAGGAGAAGTAATCAGATTATTACCAAACGATACAAAACTAACAAGATTAGAAATCGCATCATCAATGATTGATGGATACTACTGGGATAGAGTAATCACAGGTACAGGTATTACAGGATATGTTGCAAGATCATATTTAATTGATGTTAATGGAAATGCAGCGACAGGTAGTGAAGTAAGAAAGGCTCCAGCATTTACTCCATCACCAATGAATAAAGTTGGAAGTAGAGATACTACAAACAACACATTAAAAGTAGAACCAAATGTATCAGTTAAAGAGATACTTGATAAATATACTACTGGAGTAATCAAAGATAAAAGTGGAAAACAAATTACTGATAAATCAGTAATAGTTGGAACAGGTTACACAATTACAGTAGAAGGTAAAACATATACAATTATTAAATTTGGAGATGCAGACGGAGATGGATTAATCGACTCAGCAGATTTATTAAAAATTGTAAAACACTTAAAGGGAATTAAATTACTTGATATTAAATTAGCTGGAGATGCAACAAATGATGGAACTGTAGATTCAGCAGATTTACTAAGAATCGTTAAGTATCTTAAGGGTACTGCAAATATAACTCTATAAGGAAGGATGATTTAAATGAAGAAATCAATAAGAACAGTTTTAGTAAGTGCAATAATTAGTGCAATTTTACTATTAACAGTAGGAATTATTAAAGTAGATGCAGCAAGTGCTTCAATCAAAGCAAGCAAAACAACTGCAACTGTTGGAGACACAGTAACAATAACAGTTAATATTACTGGAGCTGCTTGGAATGTAAAAGTTAATGGATCAGGAGTATCAGATACAATAGCTGGATACAATGACGATGCAGTTAATGAAACAAAAACGAAAACATATAATTTGAATACATCTTCTGCTGGAACATATACTGTAAGTATATCTGGAGATGTAACTGATGCAAGCGAAGCAAAATCATCAGTTAGTGGATCAGTTACAGTTACAGTAAAAGAGAAGGAAGCGGAAAAACCAAAGGATAATGGTGGAAATTCTGGTAACACAGGAAATACATCACAAAATACAACACAAGAGCCAGTATCAAAACCAACTGAAGATACAAAGAGTGGTGAGTATCACTTAAGTAGTTTATCTACAAGCGTTGGTACATTAAAACCATCATTCAATACATACAATCAAGATTACACATTAGAGTTCCCAGCAGATTATGATATGAGTGAATTAAAATCTATCGATGTTTCTGCAAAAGCAACTCATTCAAAAGCAAGCGTATCAGGAACTGGTGCATTTGAAGTAAAAGAAGGCGAAAACGAAATCATCGTTAACTGTACAGCAGAGAACGGAAAAGTTTTAGCATATAGAATTAAATTTACTAAAGTTGTTAAGGCACAACAATCAGATTTAAGATTAAAAACATTCAGCATCACAAGAATAAGAGAAGAAGATAAAAAAGAAGTATTAGCTCAACTAAATGAAGAATTCAAATCAGATGTATTTGAATACACAATGGATGTTGATGAAAATACTAATGAACTAAACATCGCTTATGAAATTGAAGAAAAATTCAAAGATAAGATTACTGTTGAAATCACTGGAAACAAAGATTTAAAACCAGGTGAAAACACAATCATCATTAAATTAACTTCTAAAGATGATGATAAAGTTACAACAACATATACAATTAAAGTAAAGAAAGCTGGAGAAGTTGCAGAAGAAAAACCAGTTGAAACCAAAGGATCAGGATTAAATATTAAATTAATAATTATAATTGCTGGTTCAATTGTGGGATTATTAGTACTAACATTAATTATTTTATTAATCGTAAACCACTTCCAAAAGAAGAAAGCAAAAGAAGCTATGAAAGCTGATGATGACAACAACTTTGTTGGTGGAGATAATGGATTCGATGCAGATATCGGACATGACATCAAACCAGTTGGTGCTGTTGTAGATGATGATGGTGAGTCAAACTACGATTTCTTAAGTAGAGATGAAGAAGCTGACGAAGACGAAGAAGATGAAAAGAGATTCGGCAGATCTGGATACAATACAATACATCAAGATTACGATTCAGATGATGAAGATGAAGAAGACTATGGTGGAATTGATGATACAGATCTTCCAGAGGGAACAGTTTCAGAACATATGATTAATGCTAGATTAAATGGTGAAGCTGATGAGCTTAAGAGAAGATATGAAGTAGATGAATTACAAGAAGAAATTGCTGACGAACTAAAAGATAAGAAAACAAAACGTAAGGGAAGAGGTAGAAGATTTAAATAAAATTTAGTAAATTTTACCAATTTTTACGATATCAAAAATAATATAAAGAAAGGCTTGAAAAAGCCTTTCTTTTTGGCCTTGAAACCTTGAAAAAATTGGCGAAAAAATATACAATATAAAGCGTATAAATATGCAAATTTAGGAGGAAATATGGACATTGAACATATTACCAATAGAGAGGCTAAAGAAGCACTTGCAAAACTAATTACTCAAAAAGTTCAAGACAATCAAACAATTGGATTTGGTTGGGGAAGTACTGCTTATTTAGCAGCAATAGAAATAGGAAAAAAGGTTCAAAGCGAGAAGCTTAATATCATTGGAATTCCAACAACTAAAGAAATGGAAGAACTTTGCAAAGGTTATGGAATCAAGATAGGAAACTTGCTTGAGAACGAACTTGATTGGGCATTTGATGGTGCCGATGAAGTTGATGAAAAGAATAATATGATTAAAGGTATGGGAAGAGCCATGTTTAAAGAAAAATTAAACATTGTAAGCTCACCATTAACATACATTCTAGTTGATAATACAAAACTAGTTAAAGAACTTGGCAAAGCTCACCCAGTTCCAGTTGAAGTATTTCCAACAGCTGTAAAATATGTTTCTAACGAGCTAACAAAGCTTGGTGCAACAGAAACAATATACAGAGGAATGACAGAAAACAACAACGCAATCTTAGATGCAAAATTTGAAAACATCGGAAAAGATTTAGAAAAACAAATCAAATCAATTCCGGGAGTTATAGAATCAGGACTATTCCTAGGATACAACGTTGTAACTATAACAAACTAGTATATTCAGATATACGTAAGATTAAGTAAAGAAGAGGTTTTTTTATGAAGAAAATTTTAATTTCAACACACTCATTAAAAATTGGAGGTATTGAAAAAGCATTATTAAATTTAATATATGCTTTATTATCAACAAAACAATATGAAGTTACATTATGCTTAGAAAAGAAGGAAGGCGAATATTTAAATTTACTTCCACCAGCAGTTAATGTAATTACATATGAAGCAAGTAATCTTGCTTTTGGAGCATTAAGAAAAACAATAAATTTAAATAAACAATTAGCATTCAAAAAAGAATATGAAAATAAATTTGATGCATCAATTTGTTATGCAACATATTCAAATCCATGCTCATTTGTAGCACGTACAGCAAGCCAAAATTCTATACTTTGGGTTCACAATGATTATCTAGAATTCTATGGCGGAGATGTTATCAAATATAAGAGATTCTATAATGAATTAAAAGTTGAAGAATATAAGAAGATAGTTTTCGTTTCTGAAAAAGATAGAAAAGTATTTGTATCTTTATTCCCACATCTATTAAATAGATTAGTAAGATGTAATAACTTATTAGATTTTAATGATGTTAGAAGAAAAGCTGCAGAGCCACAAAATGAATTAGTAAGAAGCAACATTCCAACATTCATTACAGTTTGTAGAATGGATGAAGGACAAAAGAAAATTAGTAGAATTATTGAAGCTACAAGAAGACTATGCCAAGAAGGATATAAGTTTAGAGTTGCAATCTTAGGAGATGGTCCTGATATGGATCAATACAAAGAGCATTCTCAAAACTTACCTAATATTCACTTCTTTGGATCAAAGATGAATCCATATCAATATATGGGTCAAGCAAATGCTTTGTTAATGTCTTCACAATATGAAGGATATCCAGTAGTATGGCTTGAAGCATTAACATTGGGATTACCAATAGTAACAACGGATGTATCAGATGCTAAATCAGACATCGAAGGTAAATATGGAATTGTAGTAGAAAACTCAGATACAGGTGTATTAATGGGAATGAGACAATTCTTACAACAAGGTTTCCGAATGCAACCATTCTCACCAGAAGCATACAATCAAAATGTATTAAGTACATTAGCTGCTCTTATGAACAGCAACGAAAATGAGGAAAAAGCAGAAAGTATTAGCCAAGAATAATAAGTGAGGAATTTATGAAAGTTAGTTTTTTAATACCAGCTTATAATGCAGGTACAACTTTATCTAGAGCTGTTGATTCAATATTAAATCAACATCCAAGTGATTTGGATTATGAAATAATAATTGCAGATGACGGTTCAAGTGATAACACAAAAGAAATTGCAAAAAAATATGCTGATGAATATGAAAATATTAAATATTTCTTCAAAGAAAATGAAGGTCTTTCAACAACTAGAAATTTTCTAGCAGCACAAGCTTCAGGAGAATACTTTATCTATGTTGATAGTGATGACTATGTAAGTGAAACACTTCTTCAAGATATCCAAGGATGCGTTAAAGCAGAATGTGATTTGATTAAGTGGAATACTTATATTGAAGATGAATATTTAAAAGAGATTTCTGTTCCGGAAAATAAAATAGTTGGTATTATGACTGGTGAAGAAGCTTTTAATAAGCTTTATGGAATTGATCCACTACTTTGTGGTGTATGGTTATACGCAATTAGAAAAGATAGAATCATGCCATTTCCAGATGGCAGATATCATGAAGATTTTGCAGTAATGCCTTTAATACTATTAAGTAGTAAAAAGGTAGCTGTATTACCTGACCATGAATATCACTATATTCAAACAGCTTATAGTATCACAAGAGGAAATGATGAAGATAAAATTAAGAAAAGATTAAATGATATGCTTGCATCATTTGATAATCTTGTTGCTACAGCCAACAAAATGGAATTAGACAAAAAGACAAAAGAGAATTTAGCAATCTATGGAACATATTCATTAATTGCTGCCAGAAAAGATTTAAAGAAACATGAATTATTAGATAAATTTTATAAAGATGAATTAAAGAAAAGAAATATTGGAAAAAATATAAAAGCAAGAAATCCAAAAGCTTTAATAAAGAAAGTTATGATTTCAACATCTTATAAAGGAAAGAAGGCATAAATGAGTAAATTTTATATTACAACACCAATCTATTACCCAAGTGGAAAATACCATATTGGTACAGCATACTGTGAAGTATTAACAAACATGTTAAAGAAGTACCATGAATTAAAAGGTGAAGAAAGCTACATGCTTACTGGTGCTGATGAACATGGACAAAAGATTCAAACAAAAGCTATCGAAGCAAATGAAACACCAAAGGAATATGTTGATAAGATGGCAGATATGGCTAAAAATCTTTGGAAACAAATGGAGATTGATTACAATCAATTCATCAGAACAACAGATGATTTCCATGTTGCAGCAGTACAAAAAATATTTGAAAAGTTTTTAGCACAAGGTGATATATATAAAGGAACTTATGAAGGATGGTATTGTGAACCTTGCGAAAGTTACTTCACAGAAACACAATTAGTAGATGGTAAATGTCCTGATTGTGGAAGAGAAGTAAGAAAGATGCAAGAAGAAGCATATTTCTTTAATATGAAAAAATATGCTGATAGATTATTAGAATACTATGATTCACATCCTGACTTTGTAAAACCTGATTATAGAAAAACAGAAATGATTAACAACTTCATTAAACCAGGACTAGAAGATTTATGTGTAACACGTACATCTTTTGATTGGGGAGTTCAAGTACCAAGTGATCCAAAACACGTTGTTTATGTTTGGCTTGATGCTTTAACAAACTATATCACAGCAATAGGATATGGCAGTGATGGAAAAGAAGAATTATTCAATAAATTCTGGCCAGCTGATATGCACGTAGTTGGAAAAGATATTGCAAGATTCCATTTAATATATTGGCCAATATTCTTAATGGCTTTAGATTTACCATTACCAAAAACAGTTTACGTACATAACTGGATTACAATGAAAGATGGTAAGATGAGTAAATCAAAAGGAAATGTAATTTACCCAGAACAATTAATTGAGAAATACGGACTAGATGCAACGAAATATTGCTTAATAAAAATTGTTCCATCAAATTCAGATGGATTGTTCACACCTGAACAATTTGTTGAAAACTACAATTCTGATCTATGCAACGATTTAGGAAACTTATTAAATCGTACAGTTGCTATGGTTAATAAATACTTCGGTGGCGAACTTGATGAATATCAAGGATTAGAAAACGAAGTTGATATAGCATTAGAAGATGCAGTAGATGCAGCAATCGAAAAATTTGAAAAAGATGTTGCTGATTGCGAATTCTCAAATTCACTTCAAGATATTTGGGAATTAGTTCACCTAACAAACAAATATATTGATGACACAGCTCCATGGGCATTAGCAAAAGATGTTGAAGGCGAAACAGAACAAGATAAAGCAAAGAGAATTGAAAATTTAAAATCAGTAATGTATCACTTAGTATCAACATTAAGAAGTATTGCAATTTTAATTAGACCATTAATGGAAAGAACATCTGATGAAATATTCAGACAATTAGGATTAGATAGTTCAACTATTACATGGGATTCATTAAAAGAATATAAAGAATTAAAAAATATTAAAGTTGTAGAAAAAGGAGAACCAATCTTCTTAAGACTTGATGCAAACGAAGAAATCGAATACATTAAAAACTTAATGAAAAAATAATTTGAGAAAGGTATAAGATGGAAGACATAGTAAGAGAAGTACCAACAGAACAAAAAATACCAAGAATATATAACAATGCCATTGAAAGAATGATCGATGAAATGCCTGCAGATTATACTGAAATGCAAAAGGCAAGACATATCTACATTCAATTAGGAAAACTACTAGCATATGATGAAAGATATACAGTAGGAAACAGTGGTCAACAAAGAAAATTATTTAAACTAGCAAAAAATAGAGTAATTGAGTTTAATCAAATTAAAGAAAATAAAAAATGCAAAGGTATTTGTCTTGATTTAAATAGATTATATGCAAACGTATTAAACTCAATAGGTATCCAAGCATATATGAATATTGGCTATGGACCAATGCCACATGATAATGTTACTGCAAAGATTGATGGTAAATTTACTTGCTTCGATCTACAAAGAGATTTAATTCATATACAATTAAATTGCATGACAGACTTCTTTGCTTTCTATGATGAAAGTGAAATGTGGTGTGACATGGCAATGAAACCTGAAGAAGTAGTTGATCTTGATAAAACAATGAATCATAAAAACTATAATTATGAAGGTGGAAAGTTTATACATAAACTTAAAGAAAAATTTGAATCAACAGCATTCTATGATAAAGAGAACGAAGAAGAATTCAGAGAACATTTAAGATTTAAGAGCTTACCAATTAAATCAAGAGTAGAAGAAATGTTACATGATATTTCTACAATTCCAGGAATAAAAAACTTAGGATATACAGAAAGAACAAGAGTATACTGCGACATGTTAAAACGTGGACTTGGATATGGAGAAAGACAAAATTTCAGAATAGACAATCTATATTCTGTTAGCGAAGAAACAAAATTACCACAAGAAGTAATTGAAGTCTTTACAGTAATTCATATGGATGGAGATATAAGAAGATTCGCAAGATATATTTACAATCACGTAGATAAACAATATGAAGAAATATCAAACAAAGATTTATTAGCCAAGATAGAAAAAGAAGGCTTGAAATCTAAAAAAGAACTTGCTGGAATGAGAAAAATCAAAAAAGAGTTAAAGAAAGAATCTTTAGCAAAGAGAATATTATCAAGATTAGACAGAGATCCTATGAATGAATGCCAACAAGTATTTAACTTTGATAAGAGCCCATTAAATGTAGTTGATACTACTGAAAAGGCAAAAGAGCCAGAAATAGTAATTGATTTAAGCGAAGAAAAGCTAACTGTTGTTCCAGACGAGATAAAACCAGAGAAAGCAAAGGATACAGAAATTATAGATTTCTAAAAATAATAAGAAAATAATGAAAAAAGAGGCCGATTTTGACCTCTTTTTTATTGTTTTAAAAAGAATATCAAAAAAATGCTAAAAATACTGAAAAAATAACGAAAAAATGCTTGACTTTGGAAACGCCCCGAGGTATAATAGAGGGGCATGTTAAATAACGCGTTGAAGTAGAATGTGGCTACACACCTTTTGAAACGGGTGATGGAGGGAACTTCTATGGAGTATGTTATGGCTAAGACCAGGCGGCAAATTTTATAAATTATTAGTACTTTTGCCAAGGAATTTTCATGCGTTCTTTGGATTTTTTAATGGTTATAAAAGAAACACCAGGGTACGTTTATAAAATCCGACCTAAAAAACAAAATTTTTAAGGAGGGAAAACAATGGCAACAAAGAAAGATGCACAAAAAGAACAAACAGTTTCAACAAAAAGTGAGAAGATCAGAATAAGATTAAAAGCTTATGATCATGTAGTTTTAGAACAGTCTGCTGAGAAGATAGTAGATACTGCTAAAAAGACAGGAGCAAAAGTTTCAGGACCTATTCCACTTCCAACTGACAAAGAAGTTGTTACAATCTTACGTTCTCCACACAAACACAAAGATTCAAGAGAACAATTTGAGTTAAGAACTCATAAAAGAGTTATCGATATTTTATATCCAACTCAAAAAACAGTTGATAGTTTAATGAAAATTGAATTACCAGCAGGTGTTGATATTGAAATCAAACTATAAGATTTAGATATTAACAAATATTATATTGAAGCATTAAATATTAGAATGTTTCAAAAAGCCAAGCTAGCGAGACACGTTAGCCAATAGGAGGAGAAAAAATAATGAAAAAGGCATTAATAGGAAAGAAAGTCGGAATGACACAAATTTTCGACGAAAACGGAAGAATCGTTCCTGTTACAGCAATCGAAGTTGGACCATGCACAGTTACACAAATCAAAACTGTAGAACAAGATGGTTACACAGCTGTACAATTAGGATATGGTGATGTTAAAGAATCAAAATTAAACAAACCAGAATTAGGAAAATTTAAGAAGAGCAACATTGCTCCAAAGAAATATTTAAAAGAAGTAAGACTTGATTCAATTGAAGGAATTAAAGTTGGAGATGAACTTAAAGCTGATGTATTTGCAGAAGGCGACAAAGTTGATATCCAAGGAACTTCAAAAGGAAAAGGATTCCAAGGCGTTATCAAACGTTGGGGACAATCAAGAGGACCTATGGGACATGGTTCTATGTATCATAGAAGACCAGGTTCAATGGGATCTACATCTACACCAGGTAGAGTATACAAGGGTAAGAGATTACCAGGACATATGGGTGTACAAACTGTTACAATTCAAAATTTAGCAATTGTAAAAGTTGATACAGACAAGAATGTTATCTTAGTTAAAGGAAGCGTTCCTGGAGCTAAGGGTTCTATATTAAAAATTAAATCAAGTGTAAAAGCATAGGAAAGGAGGACAGATAGATATGTCAAAGATAGAAGTTTTAGATAAAAGCGGAAAGAAAGTTAAAGATTTAGATTTAAACGAAGCAGTATTTGGTATTGAACCTAATACTTCTGTAGTACATAGTGCTGTTGTTAATTTCCTTGCAAATCAAAGACAAGGTACACAAAGCACAAAAACAAGAAGTGAAGTTTCTGGTGGTGGAAGAAAACCATGGAGACAAAAAGGAACAGGTCGTGCAAGACAAGGTTCTATTAGAGCTTCACAATGGGTTGGCGGCGGAGTTGCATTAGGACCAAAGCCACGTTCATATTCATTCAAAATGAATAAGAAAGAAAAAGATTTAGCAGTTAGATCAATTCTATCAGCTAAATTAAATGATAAAGAAATCGTAGTTATCGATTCATTTGATATGAAGAATATCAAAACAGCAGAATTAGCAAAAACATTAAAAAATATTAAAGCTGAAGACGCTTACGTTGTTTTACCAGCAGTTGACGTTAACGTTCAAAAATCTGCAAGAAACATCGAAGACGTTAAAACATGTACAGTAAATTCAATGAATGTATATGATTTAGTTAAATATGAAAAAGTTGTTTTAACAGTTGATTCTGTAAAGAAAATTGAGGAGGTGTACGCATAATGGTTGCAGAAGATATTATCGTAAAACCTATCGTTACTGAAAAAAGCAATGAAGATATTGCTAATGGAAAGTATGTTTTCAAAGTAAATAAGAAAGCTACTAAGATTGATATTAAGAATGCTGTTGAAAAATTATTCAATGTAAAAGTTCTTGATGTTAATACAATTAACGTTAAAGGAAAAACAAAAAGAGTAGGAAGATATGAAGGAAAAACATCTGATTGGAAAAAAGCAATCGTTGTTATCGATACAAATCCTACAGACAAAGAGTATTTAGGAAAGAAAGGCAAAGCTGTTAAAGTTAGCAAGAAAGTAAATACTTCAATTGAAGGAATTAACTAATTATAAGTTAATCCAATTATCGAGAAATTACTCGGATATTAAAGAATATCTGCAATAACGGCAGGAAAAGACGTTATATAAAATTATAAGGAGAAATAAAAATGGGAACAAGAAAATTTAGACCAACAACTCCAACACTAAGACATAAATCTGTTTCTGATTTTGCTGAGATTACAAAGAAAACTCCTGAAAAATCTTTACTAGCTGTAAAGAAACAAAAATCAGGAAGAAATGCTCAAGGTAAAATCACAGTAAGACATCAAGGTGGTGGAAATAGACAAAAATATAGAATTATTGATTTCAAGAGAAATAAAGTTGATATGAAAGCTGAAGTAATCGGAATCGAATACGATCCAAACAGATCAGCAAACATCGCTTTAATCAAATATGAAGATGGAACATTAAGTTACATCATCGCACCAAAGGGATTAAAAGTAGGTGCTACAGTTATTTCTGCAGAAAAAGCTGACATCAAAGTTGGTAACTGCATGAAGATGGCAAACATCCCTGTAGGTACATTAATTCACAATGTAGAAATTAATCCAAATCAAGGAGCTAAACTAGTAAGAGTTGCAGGACAATCTGCACAACTTATGGCTAAGGAAGGAAAATATGTTCATTTAAGATTACCTTCTGGAGAAATGAGATTAGTATTAGATACTTGTAAAGCTACAATCGGTGTTATCGGAAATGAAGAACATGAAAATGTTAAATTAGGTAAAGCCGGAGCAACAAGACATTTAGGAAAACGTCCTGAAGTTAGAGGATCAGCAATGAACCCTAACGATCACCCTCATGGTGGTGGTGAAGGAAAAGCACCAGTTGGACATGCAGGTCCAATGACACCTTGGGGTAAACCAGCACTTGGATACAAGACAAGAGCAAAACACAAAAAGTCTAACAGATTAATAACAAAGAGAAGAAAATAATAAGGAAGGAGTAATTTAAATGTCAAGATCAAGTAAAAAGAAACCATTCATTGCACCTGAATTATTAAAGAGAGTAGACGCAATGAACGAAAGTGGAAACAAAGAAGTTATCAAGACATGGTCAAGAGCTTCTACAATTTATCCACAAATGGTAGGACTTACAATTGCTGTTCATGACGGAAGAAAGCATGTTCCAATCTACATCACAGAAGAAATGATTGGACATAAATTAGGAGAATTTGCTCCAACTAGAACTTTCAAAGGTCATGGCGGACAAAAAGCAGCATCAGCTACTGCAAAATAATAATGAATATATAATAGAGAATTCATATAAAAATTAATGAAGGAGGAAATTATTGTGGCAGACGAGAAAGAAAAGAAAGTAGCAACAAAGAAAACAACAACTGCAAAAGCTACAACAGCTAAGAAAGAAACAGCTGAAAAGAAAACAACTACAGCTAAGAAAACTACAACAACAGCTAAGAAGACAGTTGAAAAGAAAGCTACTGAAACAAAAGCTACAACAAAAGCAGCTACAGAAAAGAAAACAACAACTAAAGCTGCAGCAAAAACTGAAACAGCTAAAGCTGAAGTAAAAACAGCAAAAGCTCCAGTTAAGAAAGCAAATAAAGAAGTTAAAGCAGTTGATTCTGCTAAAGCTACAGTTAAATACGCAAGAATCTCAGCTAGAAAAGTTAAGATCGTTGCAGATTTAATTAGAGGAAAAGATGTTGATGAAGCATTAGCAATCTTACAATTTACACCAAAAGCTGGTACAGAAGTACTTTACAAATTATTAAAATCAGCTATTGCAAATGCAGAAAACAATTACAACATGACACACAGCAAATTATATATTGCTGAGATTTATTCAAATCAAGGCCCTACATTAAAGAGAATTAGAGCCGCAGCAAAAGGAAGCGCTGTAAGAATTAGAAAAAGAACAAGTAATACTACAATAGTATTAAAAGAGCGCGATTAATTATAAGAAGGAGGCAAATACAAAGTTATGGGACAAAAAGTAGATCCACGTGGACTTAGAGTCGGAGTTATCAATGACTGGGATTCAAAATGGTATGCTAACAAGAAAACTTATGGTGAATATTTAGTAGAAGACCATAAGATTCGTACTTATGTTAAGAAAAAACTATATGCTGCTGGAATTTCTAAAATTGAAATCGAAAGAACATCTAAGTTTGTAAAAGTAAACGTTTATACAGCAAAGCCAGGCCTTGTAATTGGCAAAGGCGGAAACTTAGCTGAACAATTAAAGAACGAATTAGAAAAAATTATCAACAAACATGTAAACTTAAACATTGTTGAAGTAAAAGACAAAGATCTTAATGCTCAATTAGTAGCAGAAGATATTGCCGGACAATTAGAAAGAAGAATTTCATTCAGACGTGCTATGAAACAATGCATGCAAAGAACATTAAAAGCAGGAGCTTTTGGTATCAAAACAGCATGCTCAGGAAGATTAGGCGGAGCTGATATGGCTAGAACAGAATTCTATAAAGAAGGTTCTATCCCACTTCAAACATTAAGAGCTGACATTGATTATGGATTTGCAGAAGCAGATACAACATATGGAAAAGTTGGTGTTAAAGTTTGGATTTATAAAGGCGAAGTTCTTCCAGAAAAAAGAAACGTAAAAGTTAAGATGGAAGGAGGAAATGACGATGCCATTGATGCCTAAGAAAACAAAATATAGAAAACAACAAAAAGGTAGAAACAGAGGAAAAGCAACAAGAGGAAACACAGTTGTTAATGGAAAATTTGGTTTACAAGCATGTGAGCTAGGTCATATTACTTCTAACCAAATCGAAGCAGCCCGTGTTGCTATGACAAGATCAGCAAGTAGAGACGCAAAATTCTGGATTAGAATCTTCCCAGATCATCCAGAAACAGCAAAGCCTATCGGTACTCGTATGGGTAAAGGAAAAGGTAATGTTGAAAGATGGGTAGCACCTGTAAAACCAGGAAGAGTAATGTTTGAAATCGATGGTTGTACAGACGAAGTTGCTAAGAGAGCATTAACACTTGCAGGAAGCAAACTATCTGTTAAAACAAAAATAGTTAAGAAAGAAATGGATGGTGATCAAGATGAAGATAAATAAGATTAGAGAAATGTCTTCACCAGATCTAGAGAAAGAATTAGTTGATTTAAAATCAGAATTATTTAAATTAAGATTTAGCTTAGCTACAAACGGTTTAGATAATCCTAAGAAAATTTCTCAAGTAAAGAAAGACATTGCAAGAGTAAATACAGTTTTAACTGAAAGAAAGTTAAAAGAGGCTAATAAATAAAGAAAGGAGATAAATACCTAATGGAAAGAAATCTTCGTAGAATAATGATTGGAAAAGTAGTTTCTAACAGCATGGATAAAACAATCGTTGTAGCAGTTGAAACAAAGAAAATGGATAAAAGATATGGAAAGATCAAAGCTTCAACATATAAATTAAAAGCTCATGACGAGAACAATGAATGCCAAGTTGGAGACACTGTAGAAGTTATGGAAACAAGACCTCTATCAAAAGATAAGAGATACAGACTTGTTAAAATAACAGAGAAAGCAGTTATAAAATAATCATTTAAAGTTAAATGTAAAGCACAAGCTTTACATATGAAGATAAAAGAAGGAGGAAAGACTTATGGTACAGCAACAAACTAGATTAAAAGTAGCTGACAACACAGGGGCAAGAGAACTTATGGTTATAAGATGCCTTGGTGGATCATATAGAAAGTTTGCAGGTGTAGGTGATGTTGTAGTTGCATCAGTAAAGAGCGCTATCCCAGATGGAACAGTTAAAAAAGGACAAGTTGTTAAAGCAGTTATTGTTAGAACAAAGAAACCTATTCAAAGACCAGACGGAACAGTTGTTAGATTTGATGAAAATGCAGCAGTTATTATAAAAGACGATAAAACTCCAACTGGAACACGTATATTTGGACCAGTTGCAAGAGAATTAAGAGATTTTGATTATATGAAAATCTTATCACTAGCACCAGAAGTTTTATAGAAGAAAGAGGTGAAATACATGAAACTTAAAAAAGGAGATACAGTAGAAGTATTATCTGGAAATGATAAAGGAACAACAGGAGAAATTCTTTCTGTTTTACCTAAATCAAATAAAGTTGTAGTTAAACAAGTTAATATTAGAAAAAAAGCTACAAAACCAAGAAAAGCTGGAGAAGCTGGAGGAATTATTGCTTCAGAACATCCAATTAATTCAAGTAAAGTTGCAGTAGTTTGCCCTAAATGTAAGAAAGCCGTTAAAGTTGGTTACAAAGTTGATGGTGATAAGAAAGTTAGAGTTTGCAAGAGCTGCGGAGCTGAATTATAAAATAATATTGCGAGAGGAGGTCTATTAAGACTTATATGGAAATGTTAAAAGAACAATATGAGAAAGAAATAGTTCCAGCAATGATGAAGAAATTCAATTACAAGTCAGTAATGGAAGTTCCAAGATTAGAAAAGATCATCCTTAATGTTGGTTTAGGAGATACAAGAGACAATCCTAAAACATTAGAAGGATGTGTTAAAGATTTAACAGAAATTACAGGCCAAAAACCAGTAGTTACAAAATCAAAGAAAGCTATTGCTGCTTTCAAGATTAGAGCTGGAATGGACATTGGTGTTAAAGTTACATTAAGAAGCGGAAAAATGTATGATTTCGCATACAAACTATTCAATGTAGCATTACCACGTGTTAGAGACTTTAGAGGAGTTTCATCTGATTCATTTGATGGAAGAGGAAATTATTCAATGGGAGTTAAGGAACAATTAATTTTCCCTGAGATCGAATATGATAAGGTAGATAAAGTTAGAGGAATGGATATCGTTTTTGTTACATCAGCTAATACTGATGAAGAAGCAAAAGAATTATTAACTCTTCTTGGAATGCCTTTCAGTAAATAATAATGAAGGAGGAAAGAGTCAAGAATGGCTAAGAAATCTTTAAAAGTTAAACAACAAAAGCCACAAAAATATGCAACTAGAGAATATAATAGATGCAAAATTTGTGGAAGACCACATGCTTATATAAGAAAATTTGGAATTTGCCGTGAATGCTTCAGAAAATTAGCTCACAAGGGTGAAATTCCTGGAATTAAAAAGGCAAGTTGGTAATAAATATTTAAATCTGACAAAGAAGGAGGGAAATAAATGAATACAACTGACCCAATAGCAGACATGTTAACAAGAATTAGAAACGCTAATACTTCAAAACATGCTACAGTTGACGTTCCATCATCAAATATTAAGAAAGCTATTGCTCAAATCTTAGCTGATGAAGGATATATCAAATCTTTTGAAGAGATTAAAGATGAAAAACAAGGTATTATCAGAATCACATTAAAATATGATGAAAAAGGTAAGAAAGTAATTTCTGGATTAAAGAGAATTTCAAAACCAGGATTACGTATATATGTAAATAAAGATGAACTTCCAGAAGTTCTTAACGGTTTAGGTATTGCTTTAATTTCTACATCTAAAGGAATTAAAACAGATAGAGAAGCACGTAAAGAAGGCTTAGGAGGAGAAGTTCTAGCTTATATTTGGTAATTATTAAAGAAGGAGGAAAACCAAGATGTCAAGAATAGGAAAGAAACCTATAGCAATTCCTGAAGGCGTTACAGTTACAATTGATGGACAACACATCACAACTAAAGGCTCAAAGGGAACTCTTGAAATGGATATACATCCAGCAGTTAAAGCTGAAGTTAAAGAAAACGAAGTTATCGTTTCTATAGATAATGAAGCAAACGGAAATTTACATGGATTAACTAGAACTTTAATCGCTAACATGATTGAAGGTGTTAACAATGAATTTTCAAAAACACTTCAAATTAATGGTGTAGGTTACAGAGCTCAAAAACAAGGATCAAACCTAGTTATGAACTTAGGATATTCTCACCAAGTAATTGTTGAAGCACCAGAAGGAATCACATTTGATGTTCCAGATGCTAACACAATTATCGTTAGAGGAATCAACAAAGAAGTTGTTGGACAAACAGCAGCTGTTGTTAGATCAAAGAGACCACCTGAAGTATATAAGGGTAAAGGTATTAAATATGCTGAAGAACACTTAATACGTAAGGAAGGAAAGACAGGTAAATAATATCTAGAAAGGAGATAAATAATGATTTCTAAGACAAATAGAAAACTTGAAAGAACAAGAAGACATGCTAGAGTTCGTACAAAGATTAGTGGAACTCCAGAATGCCCAAGATTAAGCGTTTTCAAAAGTAATTCTGCAGTCTATGCACAAATCATTGACGATGTTAACGGAAAAACATTAGTTGCAGCTTCTTCATTAGATAAAGAAGTAAAAACAAAACATGCAAATGTTGAAGCAGCTAAAGAAGTTGGAGCATTAGTAGCAAAGAGAGCAAAAGATGCAAAAATTTCAGATGTTGTTTTCGATAGAGGCGGATACATTTATCATGGTGTTATCAAAGCATTAGCTGATAGCGCTAGAGAAGGCGGATTAAATTTCTAAGAAGAAGGAGGTAAATCAAGTGGCAGATAGACAAAATAGACGTGAAGAAAAAGATGACGGACTAAATGAAAAAGTCGTTGCAATCAATAGAGTTGCAAAAGTTGTTAAAGGTGGTAGAACATTTAGATTCAGTGCTGTTGTTGTTGTAGGTGATGGTGCTGGACACGTTGGAATCGGTAATGGAAAATCAGCTGAGGTTCCTGAAGCAATCAGCAAGGCAATCCAAGATGCTAAGAAACATTTAATCGAAGTTCCAATCGTTGGTACAACTGTTCCACATGAATATATTGGAGAATTTGGTAGTGCTAAGGTACTATTAAAACCAGCTGCAGAAGGTACTGGATTAATTACAGGAGGATCTGTTAGACCAGTTCTTGAATTAGCAGGATACAAAGATGTTAGAACTAAAGTTTTAGGAACAAACAATCCTAGAAACTGCGTTTATGCAACATTAAATGGTTTAAAATCAATGCAAACAATTGAACAAGTTGCAAAGAAGAGAGGAATAAAAGTAGAAGACGTTAAATAATTTTTGCTAAGAGATTGTGTAAAAATTGTAATGTAAATATCTTTTATTCATTATTTACAATTGAATATTATTTGTATAAAATAATTTCGTATGAAATTAAAATGACATAAGGAGGTGTAACCCAAAATGAAGTTAGATGAATTAAAACCATCAACTAAAAGAATAAAGAGAACTGTAGTTGGACGTGGTATGGGTTCAGGATTAGGAAAAACTTCTGGAAGAGGTCACAAAGGCCAAAAAGCTAGAGCTGGCGGCGGAGTAAGACGTGGATTTGAAGGTGGACAAACACCATTATATAGAAGATTACCTAAGAGAGGATTCAACAACAGTAAGTTCGCTAGAGACTACAATGAAGTAACATTAACTATGTTAAATAACGCAACAACAGATGTAGTAGATGTTAATAGTCTTATTAACGATGGAATTATCAGCAAAGCTAAAGACGGAATCGTTGTTATAGCTACTGGTAAATTAGATAAAAAATTAACTGTAAAAGCTAAGAGATTCACAAATTCAGCTAAAGAAAAAATCGAAGCTTTAGGCGGAAAGACAGAGGTGATTTAATTGTTTAAAACATTAGTCAACGCATTTAAAACTCCTGAAATCAGGAAAAAACTATTCTATACATTACTATTATTAGTAATCTTTAGAATTGGTTGTTTTATAACTATCCCAATGGTTAACTTAGAAGCTGTTAGCCAATTAGGAGAGACAACATCATCAGGAATCACTGGATTAATTAACATTATTTCAGGTGGTGCTTTCTCAAGATTATCAATTTTTGCAATGTCAATCACACCTTACATTACAGCTTCAATTATCGTTCAATTATTAGGAATGATAATCCCTGCTTTAGAGAGATTAACTAAAGAAGGTGGCGAAGAAGGTAGAAAGAAAATTGATAGAATTACTAAGATCATATCTTTAGTATTAGCAGTAGTTGAAGGATTGGGAATTTACTTCTCATATCAAATGAATGGTATCTTTGTAGGTACAGGATTCGAAACAATGGCAGTAGTTATCTTATCACTAGTTGCCGGAACTTCACTACTTATGTGGGTTGGAGACAAAATTACAGCCAGAGGAATTGGAAACGGAACATCAATGTTAATCTTTGCTGGTATCGTTTCAAGCATTCCAACAGCAATTACTTCAATTTTTGGATTAGTTGTTAAAGATGGAGTATTCGATACAAAAGGATTAATATTTGCTTTATTAATCGTATTCGGAATTCTATTATTAGTAACTGGCGTAGTATTTGTACAATTAGCTGAAAGAAGAATTCCAGTTCAATATTCAAAGAAAGTTGTTGGAAGAAAAATGGTAGGAGCACAAAATACACACATTCCAATCAAGCCAGCAATGGCTTCTGTAATGCCAATTATTTTTGCTTCATCATTCATGACATTCCCAGCTTTAATTATTGAATTAGTAAATCCTCAAATAGCAAATACACAAGGATTCTGGAGAGTAGTTTATGATTTATCAATCGCTACATCTTCATCAAGTGTTGGTTGGAATTATGTAATAATCAATGCAGTAATTTACTTACTATTAATCATTGGTTTCACATACTTCTACACATACGCAACATTTAATCCATTAGAAGTTGCAGCAAATATTAAGAGAAATGGTGGTTTCATCCCTGGTATCAGAGCAGGAAAACCAACATCAGATTACTTATCATCAGTACTATCTAAAGTAGTATTATTCGGTGGTATATTCTTAGCAGTTATTGCTATTATCCCAATGTTTGCAAAAGCAACAGGATTAAACACAGCATTTGGTGGATCATCAATATTAATTTTGGTTGGTGTTGCTATCGAATTAGAGCAACAACTTGAATCATTATTAGTAATGAGACATTATAAAGGATTCTTAAATAAATAGTTTTAAGAGTATTAAATTAACATAGGGATGCTCTTCGTTATAGAACGTCCCTTCTTAATTTTTTATTAATAACAAAAGATAAAATAGTTTGCATACAAACTATTTTATTTAGTGTGAAAGGAACATATATGTATATAATTATGCTTGGAGCTCCTGGTAGTGGCAAAGGAACCATAGGAACTGAAATTTGCAAGCATTATAATTTAACACACTTAGCCACAGGAGATATTTTCAGAGAAGAAATAAAAAATCAAACAGAACTTGGAAAAGAAGCAGAAAAGTTTATTTCACAAGGTAAATTAGTACCAGATGAAATCACTATCAAATTAGTTGAAAAACAATTAGACGAATTAGATGGTGCAGTACTTGACGGTTTCCCAAGAACAATCGAGCAAGCTAGTGCTCTAGACACTTATTTAAATTCAAAAGGAAAATCAATAACAGCAGTTATTGACTTAAATGTTCCAGATGAAGATTTAGTAGTAAGAACATCAAGCAGAGTTATTTGCTCAAATAAAGCGTGCCGTGCAGCATATAATACAAAGTTTATGCCTTCAAAAGTTGAGGGTGTTTGTGACGTATGCGGATCAGCATTAATAAGAAGAGCAGACGACGTTCCTGAAATTATCAGAAATAGATTAAAAGTTTATCATGAAGAAACTGAACAATTAATCAACTATTATAAAGAAAAAGAATTATTAGAACCAATTGATATTAACATTTATTCAGAGACAACAAGAGAAGACACTACAGCTAAAACATTTAATGCAATTGATAAAAGAATTGCAGAATAATTAGAAAGAAGATAGTAAATGGTTACAATAAAATCTAAATCAGAAATTGAATGCATGCGTGAAGCCGGTAGAGTTGCAGACTTAGTTCAAAAAGAAATCGAGAAAGCAATAAAACCTGGGGTAACAACTCTTGATCTTGATAAAATTGCTGAAGCAAAAATGAGAGAATTAGGAGCATTACCTGCAGAAAAAGGTTATCCAAGCGGAATGAAGGGGGTACCAGATTTTCCAGCATCCATTTGCGCATCTGTAAATGATAATATTATACATGGAATTCCATCAGATAAAGTTGTTTTAAGAGAAGGAGATATAATCTCAGTTGACCTTGTAACATACAAAAATGGATTCAACGGTGATTGCTGCAGAACTTATGCAGTCGGAGAGGTATCACCAGAAGCTAAAAAGCTAATAGAAGTTACAAAACAAGCTTTTTATGAGGCTTTAAAAGTAGCTAAAAAAGGCAATAGAATAGGCGACATCGGATATGCAGTACAAGAATATGTACGTGCAAACGGATTTGATGTTATTAAAGAATTTGAGGGTCACGGCATTGGACGCGAGATGCACGAGGATCCAGGGGTTCCAAATCACGGAAAACCAGGAAGAGGAGTTAGACTAGAGCCTGGTATGACAATATGCATCGAACCTATGGTAGTAGCTGGTTCACCAGAGATTTGCCAAGGCGACGATGGATGGTCAATTTGGACTTATGATGAGAGCTTAACAGCTCACTATGAAAACACAATTTTAATCACAGAAAATGAGCCTGAAATATTGACTTTAAGCTAAAATTATTGTAAAATTAATTAGTCGTGACACCTATAAAAATCACGACAAAAATTATTTCAAAAAAGGAGAAAAAATTTATATGTCTAAAGATGATGTAATTGAAGTTGAAGGCGTTGTTTCAGAAGCACTTCCAAACACAACTTTCAAAGTAAAATTAGAAAACGGACATGAAATTTTAGCTCATATCTCAGGAAAATTAAGAATGAATTACATTAAAATTCTTCCAGGAGATAAAGTAAAATTAGAATTATCACCATATGATTTAACTCAAGGAAGAATTACATGGAGAGATAAATAATTAAATAATTTGATTATGCATTAAAGTATAAAAGCAAATTAGGAGGAAAATAGAATGAAGGTTAGACCATCAGTAAAACCTATGTGCGAAAAATGCAAGGTTATAAAAAGAAAAGGTGTTATTAGAGTTATTTGCTCTAATCCAAAACACAAACAAAGACAAGGTTAATTGTAGATTAAAGTAGTTTCAAAGTATTGAAATTACTTTAATTTGCGTTCTAGAAAACAATATTCAAAAATGTGTTTTTAAAATGCTTCAAAGTATTGCTACTAGGGCGATTCATTAACCAACAATTTTTAGTTATTTTCATACTCTCGTGCGGCTGATTGAGAATATGTAAAATATAAATACTTTATCTTAAACTTTTAAAGATCGAATTTAATATTAATAATACGACCAAACCTTTCTAAATCGTGTTATTAACATTAAATTCGGTGCATTTCACCTTTAGAAGTGCAAGATAGAAAATTATTAAATAAACAAATACAAACAAAAAACAAAATTTATGAAAGAGGTGTAAACATGGCTCGTATAGCAGGAGTTGAACTACCAAAAGAAAAAAGGGTAGAAATCGGACTTACATACATTTATGGTATAGGTTTGAAAAGATCACAAAAAATTCTAGCAGAAGCTGGTATCAACCCAGACACTAGAGTTAAAGATTTAACAGATGATCAAGAACAAGCTATTAGAAAAGCAATGTCTGGTTATTTAGTAGAAGGTGACCTAAGAAGAGAAACACAATTAAACATCAAACAATTAATTGAAATGGGTTGCTTCAGAGGAACAAGACATAAGAAAGGTCTTCCAGTAAGAGGACAAAGAACTAAAACTAATGCCCGTACAAGAAAGGGTCCAAGAAAATTAGTAGTTCGTACAAAGAAAGATTAATTTTAGGAGGTAAGTAAAGAATGGCAACAGCAAAGAAAGCCACAAGTAGAAGAAAAGTAAGCAAGAACATTCAATCAGGAAAAGTAATGATTCATGCAAGCTTTAATAATACAATCGTTACAATTACCGACACACAAGGAAATACAATTTCTTGGGCTAGTGCCGGTGGATTAGGATTTAAAGGATCAAGAAAAAGTACTCCATTCACAGCTGGAGAAGTTGCTGAAACAGCAGCAAAAGCAGCTATGGAACATGGATTAAAAACTGTAGAAGTTTTCGTAAAAGGACCAGGAGCAGGTCGTGAATCTGCAATCAGATCATTAGCTACAGCAGGATTAGAAATCACATCAATCAGAGATGTAACACCAATCCCTCATAATGGTTGCAGACCACCAAAAAGAAGAAGAGTTTAATTTTAGAAGATTAGGAGGTAGAAAAATATGTCTGACAACAAGCATATTTTAAAAAGAAGTAGGGCTCTTGGTATCGAACCAGGATTCCTAGGTTACAATAAAAAATCTAGAAGAAATCCATCAAACAGCAACAGAAAAGTTTCAGAATATGGACTTCAACTTAGAGAAAAACAAAAAACAAAATTCATCTATGGCGTTCAAGAAAAACAATTCAGAAAATATTTCGAAATGGCTAACAACGCTAAAGGAAAAACAGGTGATAACTTATTACAATTATTAGAAAGTAGATTAGATAACGTAGTTTATAGATTAGGTTATGCAAGCACAAGAAGACAAGCAAGAATGCTTGTAACACATGCAGCTTTCGAAGTTAATGGACAAAAAGTAGACGTTCCATCATTCCTAGTTAAAGCAGGAGATGTTATTGCAGTTAGAGAAAGCAAGAAAGACAATGGAGCTATCAAATTAGCTGTTGAAACAGAAGCAGCTAGACCAGTACCAGCTTGGTTAGAAAAAGACGCTGACAAATTAAGCGGTAAAGTTATTAGACTTGCTGCTAGAGAAGATATTGATTTACCAGTTGAAGAGCACTTAATCGTTGAGTTATATTCTAGATAATGCTCATAAGATTGATTTATTAAGATTTTTCTTGAATACAAAACTTAAATTATCATGTAAGTTTTGTTTTATAATTTAGGAGGTAGAAATGATAGAATTTGAAAAGCCAAATATTAAATGCCTAGAAATCGATAAAGACAAACACTACGCAAAGTTTTTATGTGAGCCTTTAGAAAGAGGTTATGGTATAACAATTGGAAATTCTTTAAGAAGAATATTATTATCTTCATTACCAGGAGCAGCAATCACAAGTGCAAAAATTGAAGGAGTTGAACACGAGTTCACAACAATCCCAAATGTAGTTGAGGATGTACCAGAAATTATTTTAAATCTAAAAATGATTAGATTAAAAATTGAAGACAATGAAGAAAAGACTTTAAGAATTGACTTCAAAGGCGAAGGCGAATTAACGGCTGGAGATATCATTACAGATGGAACAGTAGAAATACTAAATCCAGATCTTCACATCTGCACAGTTGAAAAAGGCGGAAGAGTTGAAATGACTTTAACTGCAGAGAGAGGAAGAGGATATAATACCGCAGAGAAAAACAAAAAAGATAATCAACCAATTGGTGTAATATCAATCGATAGTATTTTCTCACCAGTTAAGAAAGTTAACTACAACATTGAAAATACTAGAGTTGGACAAATGGTAGATTACGATAAATTAACAATTGAATTATGGACTGACGGAAGCTTAGAGCCATTCGAAGCATTAAGCTTAGCAGCAAAAGTTCTAACAGAACACATTCAATTATTCGTAGATCTTTCAGAAGCAGCTAAGAGCACAACAGTTATGAAAGATAAAGAAGTAGATGTTGAACAACAACTACTTGAAAAACCAATCGAAACATTGGAATTATCAGTAAGATCATTCAATGGTTTAAGAAGATCAGGAATAACAACCATTGGACAATTAACAAATAAAACAGTTCCTGAAATGATGAAGATTAAGAACTTAGGAAAGAAATCTCTTGACGAAGTAATTAATAAACTTCACAGTCTAGGATTAGACGTAAAGAATATTGATGAATAGGAAGGTGAATTAAATTGGCAATGAGAAAATTAGGTAGAACAACTGATCAACGTATGTCAATCTTAAAAAACTTAACTACTGATTTAATATGGCATGAACAAATCGAAACTACTGAAGCAAGAGCTAAAGAAGTAAAAGCAATAGTTGATAGCCTTATCGCATTAGCAGTTAAAGAAAAAGATAACTTCACAGAAGTTGAAGCAAAAGTTGTTAAAGCAAAATTAGATAGTAAGGGAAACAAAGAAACAGAACTTACAAAGAGTAAAAACGGCAAAGAATTCTTAAAGGTTGTTAAAGAAGAAAAAACAGAAAAGAGACAAAAAGACGAACCTTCAAGATTAGCCGCTAGAAGAAAAATGTTTACAAAGATTAATAAAGTTAAAGATGCTGAAGGAAATTCAATTGATTTAACAGACAAATTATTCAATGTAATCGCTCCTAGATATGCAACTAAAGTTGGTGGTTACACACAAATCATCAAGAAAGGTGCACGTAGAGGAGACGCAGCTGAAGCTGTAATTTTAAAATTAGTTTAATTGATAAAGTATTTATTAAATAAAAGAGCTTTGATTTATCAAGGCTTTTTTATTTTTGTTTTTATGGTATAATTAGGGCAGTTTAATTTAAAGGAGAAATATTAAATGAAAAAGAAATCATTATTAACAGTTTTAATTATTATGATGTTAGCAAGTATGTTATTTGTACTTACAGGATGCAAAAACAATGAAGGAAATAATGCAACTAATAATACAACAGGAAGTGAACCAATTAAATTCGAATCAAATATTGAATTAGACAAGAAAACATATATTGAACAGTTAAAGAAAGTACAAATAAATGGGACAGATGATTATCTAATTATTAATGAAAAAAGAAAATGGGAAGTACCAGATCACCCAGAAGGAGCAACAATTAGCTTTACAATAGCAATACCATATACATTACACGTTGATGGAAAAGATTATAGTGCTACATATGAATTAGGAAGCGGCAAATCTAGTGGCAAAGACAATAATCCAAAGTATGAATTTACAATTACTAATTTAACTAAGGATTATGAAACAGAAGTATTGATAAAAAAGAAATAAATCGATAATAAGGAGAAATAACTTATGTTTAATTCTATGATCGGTTCAAGAGTAACAGTTGTTGTATCATCAAGAGGAGACACATTATTAGAGTATGTTGGAACTTTATCAGCTGAAAATGAAGATTCAATTGAATTAACAGGAGCAGGCATTTCACACATGCTACCAAGCTTTCAAAAAGGAATGTTTGGCAGTGGATTTACTGAGTTTAAAGGAAATGTAGACAAAGTAATTATTAATAAAAGATATATAATTTCATGTAATAGATAATTAATAAATTATTGAAATACTTAACTTTAAGTGCTATTCTGAATTTAAAGAATGGAGGCATTATGGATAGAAATGATATAGAAATGCTAGAGAAATTAAATCAATTGAAAGAAAAGAGCGTTCTAACTGAAGATGAGTTTAATGATGAAAAAAATAAAATATTAGACAAATCTAAAAAATCAGAAAGTGAAGAAGAAACTAAAAGTATTGAAAAAGAAGAAAACATAAAAACCACAGTTTCCGAAAACGAAATTCATAACCGCATAAAGATGCAAACAATAGAAGAGCAATTAAAAACAATCGGAGTTATTGTTTATATTACTGCTTTTACAATGATAGGTTTGATAAGTATGATTCTATTATCAGCCATAATATATGGTAAGTATGCAAATTTTGAATTCATTGGTAATCTATTAACTATTGGAGGATATACTTTAATTGGATGGTTTGCTGCGTCATTCATCTATTTAACAATGGTAATAAAGAATAAAATGATGCCTAAAATGGGAATAAACATATTAATATGGGCAATATGTATACTTGAAATAAGCGGGTCTACACAAATGAGCACTGCAGGAAATGTAATGAATATTGCAATTCCAGTTGGACTAGTTTGCCTAGATATTTGTGCAATATTATATGGCAATAAAGGCTATAGGTTGATATATAAATGCCCTAAATGTGGTACAAAAATCAAGAAAGATCAAGCAAAATGTAATATTTGCGATACGGAAATAGATTGGAATTAATAATAAAGAAGCAGAAATAGAAAAGTTTTATTGAAAAGATTTTCTGCTTTGCGATATAACGTAACTAGTATTATTTAATAAAGGGGGATTTAATATGAAAAAAACAATAACTCTTATATTGGCTGCAATGATTTTAGTAGCAGGATTATTTATTTTAACAGGATGTAATAATAACTCAAGCAAAAATCCAATAGTAGGACAATGGCAATACAAAGACTATTCATCATATGTATATACATTTAATGAAGACGGAACAGGTGAATATGCAGGCAAGAAATTCACATATAAAACAGAAGGTGATAAGATTTCAATTACATATGATGGCAGCACTGCAGCGTTTGAATCAACATATGAAATTAAAGATAATCAATTAAATATCAAAGATTCACTAGGAAATGACACTATTTATAATAAAAAATAGGATAAAATAAAAAATATAGAAGTTGCTGTAAAAAGCAGCTTCTTTTTTAGTGTATAAAGTAGCCATAAAATAGGTTAAAATGGTTTACATAAGTATAGAAATATTACTATAAATTAATCAAAACTTAACACAAAATTAATACTAGAGAAAAGTGCCGAAAAAGCCCGTATTTTCGGCACTTTTATATCGATTTTTCGTTTTGTTTTGTTGAATAATTAAACTCGTTAATATATAATTCAATCGGTATATTGTAAGCGTTTGAAGCAAAATGCCGAACTTTTATTAACTGGTATTTTTTACCAACAGGAGGAAGTAATGCCAAGAGGAAAAAGTAAAAAGAAACAACTTGAAGAAAAGAAACTAAATGCAACCGTTGTAATAATGATTGTTTTAGCAATTCTTTTAGGTGTTTTAATATATATGAAAGCTGGGGTTGTAGGTGAAACTATAAGCCCTGTATTAGGTGGTGTATTTGGATATATCAAATACTTAATCCCACCAGGATTATTCTTAATGGCTGTTTATGTAGCAATCAACAGAGAGATTGGAACATATCCTAAGAAGCTTATCATGTTTGTTGTTATTTTAGTTTTAGTTGATGCAGTCTTAGCATGCTATCAATTCTCACAAGAAAGTGTAATTGATTATCATGGAGATTTTGGAGCTGTTTTAAGTAGAGCATATGAACTTGGTACAACAGATATCGGTGGCGGTGTAATAGGAACTGTACCGGCATTACTACTAGCAAAGCTATTATCAAATACTGGTGCGGTAATTGTTCTTGTTGGAGCATTACTAGTACTAATTGTTAGAATATTTAATTTACATCCAGCAGATCATATTTCAAACTCTGCTTCTAAGATTCAAGAAAAGACAAGCAGCATAAGAGATAGAAGAAGAGCAGCTGCTGAAGAAGAGGAAGAAGTTGAAGAAGAGGAAGAAGAACCAAAACATAAATCATTCATTCATAGATGGTTACACCATGATGATGAAGAAGAGGAAGAAGTTGAAGACGAAGAAGAAATCAACGAACAAATTACAATTAACTTAAACAACACAAACAAAAAGAAAAAACGTCCATCATCAGGAATGGTTGTTCCAGATATTCACAATGGAAAGAAAATAAAGAAACGTGCTGGTGTAGCATCAATTAAAGATATAGATGCAGGATCAAACGAAGAACTATTCACAAAGAAGAAGAAAGAAAAGGAAGAAGAAGTTTCAGAAGAGTTAAATTTACAACATGGTTTAACAGAAGAAGAATACAACTACGACTTCCCACCAATTGATATCTTAGCTGATCCACCAGAGAATGTTAAAGGTGAAGATAAAAAATCATTACTTGCTACTGCAGAAAAATTAAGAAAGACATTACAAAGCTTTGGGGTAAGTGCTAAGGTTGAAAATGTTTCTGTAGGACCTGCTATTACAAGATTTGAATTAGCTCCAGCTCAAGGTGTTAGAGTAAATAAGATTGCAAATCTAGCAGATGATATTGCACTTTCACTTGAAGCAGAGACAATAAGAATTGAAGCTCCAATACCAGGAAAGCATACAGTTGGTATTGAAATTCCAAATAAATTTAAATCAGTTGTTGGTTTAAAAGAAATAATTGAATCAGATCAATTCCAAAATGGTAAATCAAAGTTAACTATGGCATTAGGAAAAGATGTTGCTGGTGATATTATCGTTACTGATATTGCAAAGATGCCTCACGTGCTTATCGCAGGTGCTACAGGTTCTGGTAAATCAGTATGTATTAATACATTAATCACATCAATCATCTACAAAGCTAAGCCATCAGAAGTTAAATTATTAATGGTTGATCCAAAGATTGTTGAACTTTCAGTTTACAATGGAATTCCACACTTATTGATTCCAGTTGTAACAGATGCTAAGAAAGCAGCTGGTGCATTAAACTGGGCAGTTCAAGAAATGGAAAATAGATATAATCTATTTGCTAAATGCTCAGTAAGAAATATTCAAGGTTACAATGATTTAGCAGATTCAAAAGGTGAACCAAAGTTACCACATATGGTAATTATTATAGACGAGTTAGCAGACTTAATGATGGTTGCAGCAAAAGAAGTTGAAGATGCAATTTGTAGATTAGCACAAAAAGCTAGAGCTGCAGGAATGCACTTAGTAATTGCAACACAAAGACCATCAGTAGATGTTATCACAGGTATTATTAAAGCAAACATTCCATCAAGAATTGCATTTGCTGTTTCATCACAAGTAGACTCAAGAACTATCTTAGATGGTGCAGGTGCAGAAAAACTTCTTGGAAAAGGTGATATGTTATTCTATCCATCTGGCGATCCAAAGCCTACAAGAATTCAAGGTGCATTTGTTTCAGATAGTGAAGTAGAAAACTTAGTTAAATTTGTTAAGAAAGACGGAGATGGTATTTACGATTCAAGTATTAATGAATTTATTGAAAACAATGCAAACCCTGAACAAGTTAACAAGAAGAAGGGCGAAGACGAAGATGACGATGGAACAGATGAATTATTAGAAGAAGCTATCAATTACGTAATTCAATATCAAACAGCTTCAGCTACATTCTTACAAACAAAATTAAAAGTTGGATACTCAAGAGCAAGAAGAATTCTTGATCAAATAGAAGAAAGAGGAATTATTTCTGGTTACCAAGGAAGTAAGCCAAGAACAGTATTAATTACTCCTGAAAGATGGGAAGAATTAAATGCTGCTCCATCATCTAGCAGAGATTCAGATGATGATGAATATGAAGATGAAGAGTATGATGATTCAGAAGAATACGAAGATGAAGAATATGAAGAAGACGATTCAGAAGAGTATGAAGATGATGAAGAATACGAAGATTCTGAAGATGAAGAAGAGTACGAAGAAGACGACGAAGAATATGAAGACGATGAAGAGTACGAAGATGATGAGTACACAGATGATGACGATAATGTAGAGTACGAGGATGAAGAAGATATTGATGAGTAAAATATTATGAGGGGAAGATAATGGCAAAAAGAAAACTAATTTCACATGATTATAAAGATGAATTAGCTAGTATTGTTGAAGAAAAAGGTTTTGGACATGAAGCGGAAAACTTAATTCTTAACATGTTTTACAAAATTGAAGAATCATATCCAAACTACAAAGTTGTAAAAAGAGTTGTTCCAGATTTAGAAGATATCGAATATCAAATTGTCGAAACAACACTAAACGGATTGGACAACATCAAAGTAGCAACACCTAGAAATCAACTTCAAAAATATTTAACAACTAACAAACTAAATCTATATAGTGAAGATGACAAAGTAAATAATAAAACATTGTTAACAGCGCCTAACTCTAAAAGTCTTATTTACAACATTTCTAAGGTAGCAGTTAAACCTGCTAAGAAGAGATGGGGTGAAGCGGCAGTTGCATTATACACAGCAATCAATATTGGAAAGTGTACAGCAATCTCAGAAATTATTAGAGACTTTACAGGATGGGCATGGGCAAGTGACGAAAAAGAATTAGAGAGTATTGAGTGCAATATCATATTCACATACTTGCTATTTCTTATTGGACCATCATTGTTTGAAAATATAGATTTGAATGTAATTAAATCATCGGTTACACCAGAGTTCTTTAATGAATTAAAGAATGCATGTATTCAATTCTATACATCAAATTATCTAAATAGAAATGAAGAGACATTCAACAGAATCTATGAAGATAAAATGGATTTGATGAAAATGAAGAAACGTGCGCCAATGATTGCAAAACAAATTGAAGATAGAAAGAAAGTTGCAGATGAGATTGGTAAATATAAAAAGATCTTAAATTCTGCCGCATCATTAAAAAAGAATTTTGTTTTATACAATCAAAAAGCTAGCCAAGCTAAAAAGATATTTAGTGTAAGTGATTACGCAGAGCAATTAGAAAATCAAAAAGCCAAATTAGAAAAACGTTTAGCTCAAATAGATAAAAGTGGAAATCCTAATAATTACTTTAAAGATTTAGAAAAATTAGAATATGAAATTAAATTCTATGAAAGCAAAACTGCAATTACAAAACTTACAAAAGAGTTTTTAAAAGCGTTTGAAGCTAAAGTACGAAAAGCAAAGAGTAAAAAAGATATTTTAGATTTACTATATCAAGTTAGATATCTAAGTAATTTACCAAAGTGGATAATTAAACTTGATGATATCAAGGAAATACTTATTCCAAAGGCTATAAAGGCAGAGGTAATACAACCAATATCAAATAATGATTTACTTGATTATAGAATTCTAAAAGGAATATTTAATAGTCAAGTTGTATTACTTGAAAAACTAACAATCAAATTAACATCATCAGATAATAAAATTCACGTAGAAATTTATGATGGCGATATGATTGATCAAAGATATGATGTTCCAGTACCAGAAGGAAGCGATGTTGAAATCAGAACAACACGTAAGATCAAAATCTTTGAATAAATAAAAATGTGAGGTATACGAATGAAAATAACTTTTCTAGGAGCAACTAGAGCAGTAACAGGATCAAATTATTTAGTAGAAGCAGCAGGTAAGAGATTCTTAGTTGATTGTGGATTACATCAAGGAAGTTTTGAAGAAGAACTTATGAATGATAAACCATTCGATTATGATGTAAATTCAATTGACTTCATGTTATTAACACATGCACACATCGATCACTCAGGAAGAATCCCAAAGCTTTATAAAGATGGATATAGAAATCCAATCTATGCAACAAAAGCAACTGTTGATTTATGCTCAATAATGTTACCGGATTCTGGTCACATTCAAGAAACAGAAAATGATTATAGAAATAAAAGAAGAATGAGAGCTGGGCAAAAGGCCATACTAGAACCATTATACACAGCTAAGGATGCCATCGATTGTATGGAAGTATTTGTTCCAGAGAAATATGATGAATTAGTAGATATTGCTCCAGGCATCGTAGTTAGATTCAACGATGCAGGACATATGCTTGGTAGTAGTATTATTGAAATTTGGGTTACTGAAGATGGAAAAGAGCAAAAGATTACATTCACAGGTGACTTAGGAAACAATGATATTCCATTACTATCAAGTCCAACAATGATTAATGATACAGATTACTTAGTTATGGAATCAACATATGGAAATAGATTGCATAATAGAAATGATGAAAAATCAACTCTATTCTTAGACATTGTTAGTGAAACAATTCAAAGAGGTGGTACAGTTGTTATTCCATCATTCGCAGTTGGTAGAACTCAAGAGATTCTTTACGAATTAAACCAAGTTAAAGAACAACATCTAGATGATGATGAGTTCAAAAAAGAATATGAAATCTTAATGAAGACTCCAGTATATGTTGATAGTCCACTTGCAGTATCAGCAACACAAATATTCAAACAAAACTTAGAGTTATTCAAACCAGAGATTCAAGAATTCATCGAAAGAGGAGATAATCCACTTGAATTCCCAGGATTACAATTTACTCAAAGTGTTGATGATTCAAAAGCATTAAATGAATCAACAGAACCATGCATAATTATTTCTGCATCAGGTATGTGTGATGTCGGAAGAATTAAGCATCACTTAAAACATAACATTTGGAATCCAACTTCAACAATTTTATTTGTTGGATACCAAGCACCAGGAACTTTAGGAAGAAGAATTGTAGATGGTGCAAAAACAGTTAAGATCTTCGGTGAAGAATTTACAGTAGCTGCCGAAATCAAATATATCGAAGGATTCTCAGGACACGCTGATCAATCTGGATTAATGAATTTCATTGGTTCATTCATTACAAAGAAACCAAAGCATATATTCTTAGTACATGGTGAACCAGATCCACAAGATGTTCTACAAGGAAAGATTAAAGAAGAATTCCCAGACATTGATGTACAAGTTCCAATGTATGGACAAGAATTTGAATTGAACAATCCTGATGAAGAATTAAAAACAGAACAAATCTTTGTAAATCCAATCAAGAAGGATTTAGATAGATTAGACTTAATAAGCAAGATGATTTCTCTAGAATCTGAATTAAAAGATATGAGAAAGTCTATCGAAGAAGATGTAAGAATTTCATCAAGCAACGATGAAGAACTAAACAGATTAAATAAAAAAGTAAATGATCTTCGTGCACAAATTGTTGAAATCATGAACAAAGAAGTTGACACAGAAGATGTAGAAGCAAAAGAAGTTGCTGAAGAAGAAATTGAAGAAACAGAAAAAGAAACAAAACGCAAAAGAAGAAAGAAAAAATAAGAGGAGTACAAATGCAAAAGAAGTATTTTAATGATGCATTTATTGGTAATAAAGATGTTACTGTAAGTTTCACAAAGTACGGTGAACTATTAAGATTATATTATCCTTTACCTGACTATAGACAATATTCAGATTTTCTTCATGTTGGTATTAAGGTAAATGATTCAAACATCATTTATTTACATAGTGATGTTAATAATAAATATAATCAATACTACACAGAAAATACTAATATCTTAAATACTGAAATTACAAATTCATATTTTAATTTAGATATTAAACAAACTGATGCTGTAATGATTGATAAAGACGTAATAATTAAAAAGTATGTGTTTAAAAACAATAATTCAATTGATTTAAATATTAACTTTTTAATTCATTCAAAAACTTTATCTTCATACAATAATCAAGCTGGTAGCTATATTACTGAAGAAGCATTAATTCAATACAGCCACAATTTTACTTGTGCGATTTTTGCAAATCAAAATACATTAAGCCATCAAGTAAATGATGTTGAAAGAAATATTGGCTCTGGAGTTATTTATGACAAAGACTATATTTCACAAGCGCCAGAAGCAGCAATAAGCTATGACTTGGGAGTATTACATCCAGGCGAAGAAAAAGAGTTTGTGGCATATATGTATTTATCTTATGAAAATACAAATCTTAATGAAATTAGAAACAACATTGATAAAATCAAAAAGACAAATGTTGAAAAAGAATTAGTAAAGATTGAAAAATATTGGTTAGATTTCTTAAATGAACACAATAGATTAAAGATCAAATCAGATGGCACAGAGCTAATGGATGAAATGATGAAGATATATAATAGATCAATTCTTTATATGCCTTTGTTAGTAAATGAAGATACTGGTGGTATCTCTGCTTCACTAGAAGTAGACGAAGAAAGAGATAAATCAGGAAGATATTCATTCTGCTGGCCACGTGATAACGTAATGGTTTATATGGCATTAGACTTCTTAGGATTTGATGATTATGGTGATAAGTTCTATAAGATATTTTTAAAGAACACACAAGATAAAACAGGAATGTGGGAACAAAGATTCTACACAGACGGCAGACTTGCTCCTTGCTGGGGATATCAAATTGATGAAACAGCAGAAGTTGTATGGGGAGCATACATGCATTATCTAATTGCTAAGAAATACTTCAATGATGACAAAGAAGATTTATTAATTGAAATCTTACCAATGCTAGAAAAAGCAATTGATTTCTTAGAAAAATATATAAATTTCATATTAAATGAAGAAGAAAAGAATGAAGAAATAGATAAACATTATGAAGAAAAATACTATCAAGTAGATAAAGATGAAATCTACAAACATCCAAGTTACGACTTATGGGAAATGAACGAAGGAATTCATCTATATTCATTAAGTGCTATCTATGCTGCATTTGGAGCTATGCATCAAATTTACAATGCAGTAGGACAAAGCTTTAAATATGATCAAGAGAAAATGGATGAAATTGCAGAAGAACAACCAAAGTATCTTATCTATAGAAAAAAGATTAAAGAATATATTCTAGAAAACTTATATGACAAACAAAGAAAAGTATTAAAAAGAAATACAAATGATAACTTAACAGATATTAGCGAGATTGGAGCAATCATCCCATATCATGTATTTAATGCTAATGACGAAGTTATGAAAAATACAATCGATGAAATCAACTTAACATTAAGAACATACAATAGCGGTTATCTAAGATTCCAAAATGATACATACATCGGAGGAACAAATCCTTGGATTATATCTACAGCAATGATGGGTATGTATTATACAGAATTAGGAGATAAAGAAAATGCTACAGCCTGTATGAAATACATAGTAGACAATGCAACACCACTTAGTTTGTTACCTGAACAATCTAATAAAGATTTAAACAAGACTTGGGTAATCGGACTTGGATGGTCACATGCAAAATTCCTAAACTTCTTCTTGGAGTACATAGGAATAACAAATATATCATTATATAAACAATAAAAAGTAGAGGATTATGGGAAACGGATTAATACCATTAGATGTAAAAAGACGACAGACACCTGCTCGTCTCATAAGAAGTGTAGCAACTCTTGCTCTAGCATCACGTAGCCACAAGGGTGTTAAAAAGTTGCCTCCAGAGGAATCTGCTCTTATAGCAGATATCATTTACACAGGCGTTGTTAGATACAATAATGCAAATGGACATAAATTAAATGATAATGACTTAATAAGAATCCAAAAGAAACTAGCTAAATTAGACGTTTATACATATGAAGAAGAACGTGGAACATCAGAAGAGGAAAGAGAAAAAAGAAGCGAAGAACTTGGTAGACCGATTAATAAAACCAATCAAACTGGTTTCTTATTAAGAAGAACAGGTGGTTTAGTACTTGATAAAAAACGCTATGATAATTTTAGGGAACATAAGGATTCAGAATCTTTTATAAAAACCATAACTCATGAAGGATTCCATTATCTAACTAACGAATCTAAACGAGAGTACGGAATGGAAAGAGTTATCGCTGAAGGTTCGGATGAATCATTTATTATAAAAACTTTTGCTGATGGAAAAAATTCTACTATAATGAGCGATCAAAAAGGAAATGGAGCTGTACATTATAATTTTTGCTCAAGAACACGTTACTCTTTATCTGTTTCACTTTTGAATATGCTAGGAATAATGGTAAACATTAACCCGGAAGTAAGTGAATTAAAACAAAACAATAAGTTTACTGATGTAGTAAAACAAAGATATGGCGAAGATTTTTATAAAAAACTAGTTAAGCGAGCAGAGTGTTGGTTATCACCTAAAAAATTTGAAAAGATGAGAAACGAAACAAGATACATTCGCCGTCTTCAACAGTTTGTATTAAGAACAATAGTTAATGACATTATTGAAAATGTAAAAGATCCAGAGGATGCAGTAAAAAGGTTAAATGCATTACAAAGAACTGAAGCTTGGAGTGCAAGAATACTTCTAAAAAAGAGAGATCCAAAGACAAATAACATAACAGCATACGAACCATGTAGAGATTTTGAATTTTGGTACAGAAAAGCATATGTAAAAACTATTGAAAAACTACAACAAAAAGGATATCAGAATTTAGAAACTGTAAAAGCTTGTAAATATAGAATGACTAAATTCGCTAAATTAAGAAAGTTAGAAATTGAAAATAACGAAAAAGGAAAAGCCAAGTTCTATAGCAAGGCTTATAATACAAGAATTTTCTTTAAGTATTACTATGGAATAGATAATTTTGGAGCGGTTGTTAGTAAAGAGACTGTTGACTTATATGAAAAAATAAGGGACGAATACGCAGAAGAAAATAAGAAAAAACAAGAACAAGAGAAAGCACAAGCGGCGCAAGCCCAGGCGCCACAACGACCACAAAGACCACAGGGACCGGTCAATCCAAATAAACCAAACCGACCAAACAGACCTAATAAGGATGATGGTCCAGACATTGGGGATTAATAAACAAAACGGCATAAGCAAAATGCAAAACATAAAAACAAAAGTTAAAGGGAAAAAGAATGAAATTTATCGACTTAGAACAAAAGAAGGCAAAATATAATGGAAAAGATTATATTAATGCTGATTCAATTGAATATAACGGGGAAACAATTTATCATTTCGTTGCAGACAATGATGATTTGTATTGCTATCTAAGACCAAATGATGTTGGATATAGAACAAACCTTGTTCCAATCAGTGATGAAACTGTTTTACAAAATGTAATTTCTATATTCACACCAGCAACAATTACAGCTCAAGTTTCAAACATTGCAAAAGATGAATCAATGAGAGCTTATCAAGATAATACAAATGGCGATACAAATATTAAGTACTTTAATGAAAAAGCAATCAGCGATGAAAAGAAAGATGCAATTCTACAATTTGCAGCTGATAGCTTCAAAACACTTTTAGCAAAAGGTTACAAATTCAATCCTGAAAAAATGCTAAGTAAAATTAAAGGAACAAAATTCACAGAAGCAACAATCGATAATGATGCATTAGGTTTCTTTATTGAAGAAGACAAAGAAGTTGTTTTAGATAGAAATCTTTTAGACGACCTACAAGATGAAGAAAAGAAAAGATTTTTGTTAAGACAAATCTGTTTTGCTATTGCAGGTAATGATTATACTTCAAAAATATTCTCAAACGATAATAGAATTTATTCAGTAGTTGATGGCAAGATAAATAAGATTTGTGAAGACGCTTTTGCACAAGAAAATTCAACTAGCGATAAAACACTTAAGAACTTAAGTGATGTAGAAGAAGGAAAAATTGAATACGGTTTCTCTGAATTCGTACAAAATCCAGAAGCAATGTCAATCATTGCACAAATGGAATATCTAACAGGAATGAAAGCTGGTAATGATATCTTTGATAGCAAAAATAATTTAGATACAGCATTCATAAATATGTATGGAAAAGATTTATACAATTACTTAGCTGCAAGAATGAATAGATTAACTTCAGAATCAAGAGATATTACTATTGCAGACTATACTAAGTTAGAAGGTAAATCATATGGAGAGTACTTTGAAGAAACACAAGATATATTCTTATACATGGCGTTTAACAAAGAACTTGAAGGTGTGTTAAAACCAGATAAAAAAGTTGACTTAACAAAAGCGACAGAATTCTTTGAAAAATTAAAAGAGTTCAAGAAATTTAGAGGACAAGTTGTTTCTTTTGAAAGAGATCAAGAAAGACAAGAAAAATCATATGATACATATTTCTCGTTATCATTAGGAAGAATTTGCAGAGAACTTGCAAAAGAGAGTCAAGCAGAAATGGAACAACTTTATGGACAATTCCATTATGATTTTGAAGAACAACAAGATGTTAATTCAATCAATGCACAATTCAAATCATTGATTACTGCTGATATAACACAAACAGAAGTTGATGAAATTTCTAGAACACTTAATAGAGATGCAAAGAATAACGGCAAAGTTGTTATAGCTGAAAACGAAAGAGCATAATATTACTAAGGAGTAATTATGAAAATTTCTAACAAAGTTTTTTCAGAAAGTTATCAAGTGTTGATGATGCTAAATGAAAAAACAAAATCAAAAATACCAAGCGATATTTGGTCATTACTAGAATTAAATAGTGATAAGAGTTTGTATTTTGATTACAATAAAGATGTTTCGTTAGATCAACAACCAATATCTAGAGAAACAAAAGCATTGTTAATCAGTATCTACAGAGATTATCTTTGCGATGAGCAAACAAAGCAAGAAATCAATGCAGCATTAACAAAGAATGCAAATGCAAGAAGCTCAACAGTTGGTGATGAAACAAATATTATCAATTTAATAAATATACAATACGAAAGCAAAAGATTAGGCAAAGAAGAAAGCACAGACTTAGCAATTATTGAAAAACAATCATTAATTTCAAAAATATTTGCTAAGATAAAGAAATTATTCAAAGGACAAGGCGTAGAAGAAGACAATATAATCTAGTGGAGGAATAATGGCAAAATCAAAATCAGTTTTCGTTTGCAGCGAATGTGGATATGAGTCACCAAAGTGGCTTGGTAAATGCCCAGCATGTAATGCATGGAATACATTCTATGAAGAAAAAGTTCAAACCAAATCTGCATCAGGTGCAAATGTAAAATTAAAAGAGAAAGCAAAACCACGTAATCTAAATGATGTTGAAGGAAAATTAGAAGTAAGAACTTCAACAGGAATATCAGAACTTGATAGAGTTTTAGGTGGTGGAATAGTAAAAGGCTCACTTGTTTTAATTGGTGGTGAACCAGGTATAGGAAAGTCTACTTTAATTTTGCAGTTGTGTGATGCAATAGCAAAACCAGAAAAATCAATTCTTGATAATGATGGCTCTGGTAAAGTTTTATATGTATCAGGTGAAGAGTCAGCAGAACAAGTTAAGATGCGTGCTGATAGACTTGGAATAAATAATGATAATTTAATGTTCTTAGGTGAGACTGATATTGATGCAGTTGAATCTCAAATAGAAGATTTAAAACCAAGATTAGTTATAATAGATAGTATTCAAACAATGTATGCAGAAGATATTACATCAGCACCAGGAACAGTTAGTCAAGTTAGAGAAATTACAGCAAGAGTTATGCAAGCGTGTAAGCAAAATGCAATTACAACAATTCTAATTGGACATGTAACCAAAGAAGGAAATATCGCAGGACCAAGAGTTCTTGAGCATATGGTTGATACAGTTTTATATCTAGAAGGTGAAAGATATTTCTCTTATAGAATATTAAGATGTGTTAAAAATAGATTTGGTTCAACAAATGAGATTGGAATGTTTGAAATGAGAAATGAAGGAATGATTGAAGTAACAAATCCTTCTGAGATGCTTATTTCAGAAAACACTGAAGCAACACCTGGAGCAGCAATCATTTGTACACTAGAAGGATCTCGTGCATTAATTGCAGAGTTACAATCATTAACAACACCCAGTGTTTATGGAATCCCAAAACGAACTGGAAGCGGAATTGATTATAATAAGATGGCACTTCTTATTGCAGTATTAGAAAAAAGAGCACATATGAACTTAGGTTCACAAGATGTATATGTTAATGTAGTAAGCGGAATGAAGATTATAGAACCAGCGGCAGACTTAGGTACAGCCATGGTAATTGCATCAAGCTTTAAAAATATTGAGATATCAAAAGATGTAGCAATCATTGGAGAAGTTGGTTTAACAGGCGAAATCAGATCAGTTAATATGATTGATAAACGTTTGAAAGAATGCGAACGTTTAGGAATTAAAAAAGTTATAATACCAGAAAATAATAGAAGGCTCTTGAAAGAAAAATTTAAATTAGATATAATTGGCGTCAGCAACATAAATGATGCCTTAAGAGCAACAGGTATTAAATAATCAATAATTGGAGGAAAAGATGGCAAAGGAAAAAGATAATCTAGAAAACGAAGAATTAGAAGACGAAGTTGTTGTAGACAACGATGAAAATGAAGAAGTTGTTGAAGACTTCGATGAAGAAATAAAACTATCTAAAGAAGAAAAAAGAGAAAAGAAAGATAAAGAAAAAGCAGAAAAAAGAGATGCTAAAATAAAAGCTAAAGCTGAAAAGTATGCTGATAAAGAAAGCAAGAGACCAGTTATTGAAGCTGATTACGAAAGCGGAGCAAGGATTAAATTAGTAGCAACAGCATTAATCTGTATGATTTTATTAGGCGGAATTGCATTCTTAACAAATCAAATCATCCAAAAGGCTAATACAGTTAAGAAGAATCCTACATTTGAAATGGTTGTTGAAAACTATGGAACAATTAAAGGAGAATTATATCCTGAATATGCTCCAAACACAGTAGCTAACTTCATTAAATTAGCTAATAACGGATTCTATAATGGAACAACATTTCACAGAACACAACCTGAATTCATGATTCAAGGTGGTGATCCAAACGGAGATGGAACAGGTGGAGCAACACTTGATAAATTAGATTCTTCAAAGAATAATGAAGCTTATTCAATCAAAGGTGAATTCATTCTAAACGGATTCACACAAAACAAAAAGCAACATACAAAAGGTACATTATCAATGGCTCGTTCAGACTACAGTTCATTAGGTAAAACATCAATAACAAAAGAAGGATACAATTCAGGATCTTGCCAATTCTTTATCATGAATGCAGATAACACAACAATTGATGGACAATATGCAGCATTTGGACAAGTAACAGAAGGATTAGAGATTGTTGATAAAATTGCAAATGTAGAAGTTGAGACAAGAGATGCAAGCTCTACAGATACAACAAAAACAGCTGACAAACCAGTAAACCCACCAAAAATCACATCATTAACAGTTGAAACATACGGAGTTGACTACGGTATGCCAGAAACACAAAAACCATTTGATTATTACTCATACATGATGCAACAATACTACAACTCATCAAATGTAGGTGGAACATCAGGAACATACAGCACAGGAAACCAATAAGATAAATAGTTAAAAGCCCTAGAAATAGGGCTTTTTTGTTGGCTTTTAGGACTCTAAATATTACATTTTTATAAAATTAGCAAACTAAGTTGACTTTTGCTAATCAAAGGTATATTATTTTAGCAGACTAAGGATAAGATTGCTAAAAATCATTTTAAAGAGGTGAAAAAACTTGAAATTAGATGAAAGAAAAAGACAGATCTTAAAAGCCATAGTCAATGAATATATCGAGACAACAGAGCCAGTTGCAAGTAACACAATCATTCAAAAATACAACATTGATTGTAGTTCAGCCACAGCAAGAAATGATATGGTTGCTCTTGAAAAAGAAGGTTATCTAGAAAAGACTCACACATCAAGTGGAAGAATTCCTTCAAACAAAGGATACAAATTCTATGTTGATGAACTTTTAGATGATAACAATCTTAATATAAACGAAGTAAAATATATCAATTCAAAACTGCAAGACACAGTTGATGAAATGGAAGACTTAACAAGAATAGCAACATCGACAATTTCAGAAGTTACTCACTATACAACAATATCAATTGAACCAAATGCAACAAATCAATTAATATCAGAAATAAAATTCGTGCTGCTAGGTTCAAGAATGATGATGGCTGTTATCATTACTGATACAGGAGTTATCAAAGAGACAATAATTAAATTTGATAGTGATGTATCTTCAGAACAAATCGAAACATTAAATGCTTTATTTAATAAGAAGTTAAAAGGCAAACCTTTATCAATAATTGATAAACCAATTGAAGAATTTATTATGAACGAAATGAATTATAAGATTGATGTAATTAAGCCAATTATCAAACAATTAAATAAAACATTAAAACAAGATGATCGAGTATATATTCAAGGAACTAAACAAGCTTTAGACAATCCGGAATTTAGAGAAAACGAAACAGCTAAAAAGTTTTTAGGACTTATCGATAGTAAAGATTTAATATTCAATCTATTAGATGGTGATGAAGACTTTAATGTTTATATAGGAAATGAAGTAAATGGACTAAACGATTTCTCACTTATAACATTTAAAAATAAAGTTGGAGAAAAAGATTTAGGAACCATAGGAATTCTAGGACCTACAAGAATGGATTACTCAAAAGTAATTTCTGTTCTTAAATATATAAGAAAAGAATTAAACAGCGGAAGGCTGTCTGGCAAAGATAGTAATTCAATTAGAAGTAGGCTATTAGAAAACAAAGAAATACGACTATTAACAGATGGAATATCAAATCTATCTGAAAATAAAGTAGAAAAGAAAACAAAAAATACAAAAGGAAAGAGAGGTTAGAGAATTGGACGAAGAGTTAAATCAAGAAGAACTAGTTGATGAAACTGAAGAAACAGTTGAAGATCCAAATGCTCCTAAGATGAAAATCGAAAAAGAGATTACAGATCCAACAGAAAAAGCAATTCAACAACTAAATGACAAGATAGTAGAACAAAAACAACAACTTGATGAAGCAGATGACAGAATAAAAAGACTTATGGCAGAATTCGAAAACTTTAAGAAGAGAAGCGATAAGGAAAGACAAGGATTATATTCATCTGTTATGGGAGACGTAATCATTAGTTTACTTCCTGCAATTGATAATCTTGAAAAAGCTGCTGCAGCAGAAACTAGCGACAAGCAATATCAAGAAGGTATCAAAATGGTATTACAACAATTCAAAGATGTATTACAAGCTAACAATGTTACAGAAATTCCAACAGTAGGAAAGCAATTTGATCCTTCACTTCATGAAGCGGTTAGCATGTGCCAAGATCCTAAATTAGGACCTAACACAATTAAAGAAGAATTCAGAAAAGGCTACATGATTGGCGACAGAGTATTAAGACATTCAATGGTAGTTGTAGCTAACTAAAACATAAGAAAAATAAAATAAGAAAAAAATTAATTTTATATAAAAGGAGATTTTTAAAATGGGAAAAATTATAGGAATTGATTTAGGAACAACAAATTCATGCGTTGCAGTTATGGAAGGTGGAGAGCCAGTAGTTATACCAAACTCTGAAGGTGCAAGAACTACACCATCTGTAGTAGCATTCAGTAAAGAAGGCGAAAGATTAGTTGGACAAATTGCTAAGAGACAAGCAGTTACAAATCCAGATCATACAATTATTAGTATTAAGAGAAAAATGGGAACAGCTGATAACATCAACATTGATGGAGATAAATTCTCTCCACAAGAAATTTCAGCAATGATTCTACAAAAATTAAAAGCAGATGCAGAAGCATACTTAGGAACAGAAGTAACACAAGCTGTTATTACAGTTCCAGCTTACTTCAACGATTCACAAAGACAAGCAACAAAAGATGCTGGTAAAATCGCTGGATTAGACGTACAAAGAATTATCAACGAGCCAACAGCAGCAGCTTTAGCTTTTGGTATGGATAAAGAAGGAACAGATCAAAAGATCATGATTTATGACCTTGGTGGTGGAACATTCGACGTTTCAATTCTTGAAATTGGCGACGGTGTATTCGAAGTTTTATCAACAAACGGAAACACACACTTAGGTGGTGACGACTTCGATCAAAAGATCATCGACTGGATGGTTGATGGATTCAAGAAAGATCAAGGAATTGATTTATCATCAGATAAAATGGCTATGCAAAGACTTAAAGAAGCTGC
>JAEEGL010679629.1_pt1 | contig 54675 bp, 50 predicted proteins | sample 9134231 | NCBI WGS metagenome assembly JAEEGL01 (sample SAMN16246548, study PRJNA631951) | gut metagenome | biome: gut microbiome; feature: rumen; material: fiber-attached | host: Bos | place: Iran: Karaj | collected 2018-10
TATGTATTAATACCATTTGTAGATGCGATATTAATAATACGTCCCCATTTATTATTTATCATATATTTATATGCTCTTCTTGCAAGTATATATGCACCAATTACATTAACATCCATTGTTTTTTTGAAGTCTTCAATCTTTAAAGATGGAAAAAGAGCATAATTATCAATTGCTGCATTGTTGACTAAAACATCAACACCGCCAAATTCTTCTTCAATTTCTTTAAACATCTTATCGACTGCAATCTCATCACTGATGTCAGCTTGAATTGCGAGGCATTTTACGCCACTAGCTTCTATTTCTTTTTTTAATTTCAAAGCATCTTCTAAAGATGTATTATAATTAATTACGCAGTTATAGCCTTCCTTCGCAAATTCTTTAATAATAGCAGCACCGATACCTTTTGCAGAACCACTTACTAATACTGTCTTTTTCATATTATTACCTATTAAAAAAAGAGCTTATTAAGCTCTTCCATTATATTTTCCATCAGCAGTACTTACAATGATAACATCGCCTTCTTTGATGAATAGAGGCACTTTTACAAGCAAGCCTGTTTCAACAGTTGCATCTTTTGTAGCAGTTGATGCAGTATTACCTGCAACAGCTCCTGTAGTTTCAGTAACTGTAAGTTCGATTTTTTCTGGTAAATCTACTGATAAAATTTCTGATTCGAAGAACTTAACTGACACTTCTTGTCCTTCCTTTAAGAAATTGCTTTGATATCCAATAACTTCAGCACTAAATTCATACATTTCATATGATTCCATATCCATGAAATAATAAGTATCTCCAGAACTATATGAGAATTGTGCTTGTCTCTTTTCAATCATTGCTTGATCAAATCTAATATTAGTATTGAAATTTCTTTCTGTAATACTACCTGTTCTTAAATTCTTTAATTTTGTTTTTAAGATAGCAGCACCTTTACCTGGTTTTACATGTTGAAACTCTAATACTTGATACAAATTGCCTTCAATTATTAAAGTCATTCCATTCTTTATTTCTCCAGCTTCAATTGGCATAATATTCCTCCTATAAATTATATATTATATTTTACTATTATTCTTTTAAAATGTCAATCTATTTCGGAGCCACAAACAACAATATTAATATAGCAACTTCCTGTTTAGTGGGATTTCCTCTTATAATAAATTCATCTAAACCACTGAATCTTCTAATTTTTTCATTATTGTATTGAAATAATATTCTACCATAAAAATCTTTGAAATATTGGCCATCAAAAAAATACAAGGTTCTTCCGTAAAAATCAGTAATTGCGTCCCCTTTAAGGAAATATAAGATTTCTCTACTTCCCCATCTATATATAGTATCACCCTTAATGATGTACATAAATCTTCCATATGGATCAGTTATATCTTCACCATTTATTTTCGCAATTGGACGAAATGAAATAGTACATAATTCAACCATTGTAATCACCTACTCCTTAATTATATCTACATTATATCATATATTATTATTTCTTAAAATAAAACAATTAAAAAATAACCACTCTTTTAAGAATGGTTATTATTATCTTATAACATCATAAATTCCAATATCATTGTAGCTAATCCAAGTAAAACAAAAATACTTGAACAGATAATATATTTTACTTTCTTAGATTTAATAGAATTAAATAATGTTGGAATTGAAGCAGAAAGTAACAATACTAAAAAGATTGAACATACAAATAATCCTAATCCCTTATTAAAGATTGTGATAAAAAGACCAATTGTTACAAGTACTGCTAACACAAATGATGCATTTAGACCTACTTCTACTTTATTGAAAAGTTTTTCAAATAATTTCCATACAAAATATGCAAGAATAGGAACAATAATTGTTCCAACTGATATTATTAGAACATAGATGAATTGACCAAAATTAGCCATTTTATCAACAAGAGCTACTCTCACATTTTCTAAGAAATCAGCATTGCAATGTCTAAAATTATTGAAGTTAGTATCAATTACATTAGCAAGCGTTCCAGCAATTACTGAATAAACTGCAAACGCAATTATTATTGTTATAATATCTCTTTTAGTATCATGCTTTACAACACTTCCAAATGCAAAGAACGCAAATGAAAATAAAGCTATATTATGGAATACTACAGAATGAAATTGGAAATAGCGATATACATCTTCTCCTTTTAAAAATGTCATCATTCCATTGACATCACCATCTGGATAAATAAGCAGTGGATATATTGACATAAACAAGAATAAACATGCAGATATTACACCAGCAAGTGTTCTAAATATGTCTTTATATTTTCCATTGTAAAAAGATGCTAAAGGTAAGAAATACAAGAACAATGAACAAAAATGAAGTGGAATATGATATAAATCATATCCTCTAATAATACTCAATAATTGTTTGAAAAACTCCATTACCAGCAATACGATTGTTAATATTCTAATTGGAAGCATCCTCTTATTTTCATCTTTATTCTTTATAGCTTTATAAAGGAAGAAAGATGATATAATAATCAAAATAAATACAGGTATAAGCCTAACAGCTCGATACTGTGACCAAAACATAATTATCTCCTTTTATTTCTTGAAAAAAATCTTTTTTCGTGCATACACACTTTCAATATTATATCACAAACAATTCATTTATTCTATACTTTGTGTTGTTTTATAAAAAAATAAAAATATATACAAAATTTAGCTAAGGATTTAAAAGAATATGGTAAAGGTTATTCATATGAAAACTTATGTAGAATGACTAAATTTGCGAGCGAGTTTGATGAATATGAAATTATGTCGCAACCTGTGACACAAATTCCTTGGGGCACATTAGTAACTGTTATTATTCCTAAATCTAAATCTCATGAAGAAATACTTTTTTATATTAATGAAACACATAAAAATAGTTGATCTAGATCAATGGTACTTAATCAAATAGAACTTAAAACTTATGAAAGATCTTTAATTGAAGAATTACCTGCATATTTAGAAAAGAGATTGAATAATAAAAAAATGCTTTGATGTAAAAATCAAAGCTTTTTCTTCAATGTGTTGCGTGTACAATTTTGATACGATTTGCGTACTCCTCCTAAAAAAGTGCGTACCCCTTGCGTACCCCATTATAGAAAGCAAATATGCAACTTTTTTCCTTTTTTCATTCTTCAATGCATATGATTTTGTATTTTATACTTCTATACATTTCAGTATCAATCCAATTAATATTATTAATCTCTATTATCTTTTTTTAAATAGTATTATTTTTTAAAACATTATATATATTCATTAAAAATTGATCTTCATAATTTTCTTTTTGCCATTCATTTAACTTTTCAATTATGCCATAATCTTTAGCATTAAATTTTTTGCCTAATGCAATTCTTTTTAGCACAGATTCATAGAATGGCCAATACAATTTCAAATCATAATAAACTTTTTTTTATCATTAAGATAATTCTTAATAGATTTTAAAATTAGTTGGGCTTGCTCTCTATAAAAGCTATTTACAATAAGTTCATCTTTACTTACTTTCTTTTTCCCTTTATTTTCCCATATAATTATAACTAACGCAAAAATTAAATATACTAATACGCACGTAGCAATCACAATCCAGTTCCACATTTTAAATCCGTTTTTAAAACCATAAATGGTAGTAAACGATAAAACTATGATTTCAAGAGTCACTAAAACGCTTATTATTTTAATTATATTTTTAAACTTATTCATAACAAAACCTCTAAAAATGATTTATATTACTTTAAAGCAAACAACATATAATATGGCAAAAAAGTCAAATTATCACCATAAGACAACTTCTTAATGTGGACAATATATTTTTCTCCAATTCTTTTTGCATATTTCTTTCTGAATTCATCTAAAGACTCTTTTGATGAAACATTTCGAGATTTTACTTCAAATGGAATAGTTTTTCCATTTTTATAAATAATAAAATCTATTTCATACTTCTTTTTAACATTATTAGTATATTGTTCCCATGAATAATAATATGGTTCAAACGAATTAGCTACTAACATTTGGGCTGAAACATTTTCAAACAACATTCCTAGATTTGCTTTCAACTTATCAAAAATTAGTCTTTGATAAATGTCTTGAGTATCATTAACTGTATTTGGATATATAATTGTGGTAAAAAGACCGACATCATTAAAATATAATTTAAAGAATCCACTATCTTTAGTAAGTGTATATCCAGATGATGGATCATTACATTTATACACTGCAAGAACCATTTTTGATTCAATTAATTTTTCCATTGTATTAGAAAAGAGAATTGAATCAGCCCTCTCATTTGTTGAAGAAACAATAAATCTTGTAGAGTGTTTAGATAGCATAGTTGGCATTTGTTTCCACACAATATAGCAAATAGTTCCAAACTTATTATCAATTTTTCTTAAATCTTCTTCGTATAATTTTAAAATCTTTTTCTTTTCCCTATCAACAGCATAGAAATCATGAGTGGTAATGTATGTATCGACAACTTTAGGCATTCCACCAACTGCAAGATAAGTTCTAAAATTTTGCATTAAAGATCTATGAATATCACTATCAAAAGGAACACGTTCATTAAAATGATTCAAAATCGTTTCAGCCTCATAGTCAAGCCCACAGGCCCAAAGAAATTCTTCATAATCCATAGGATACATTTTAATATTTTCTTCTTCTGATGGAATTAATATATCTAATGTATTCTCTTTTATTGAAACCAAAGAACCAGTTTCTAAATAAAAGTATCTTCCATCAGCAACTAGAGACTTTATCGCTTGTCTTGCTTTAGGACAAAATTGTATCTCATCAAATATAAGCAAACTTCCTTTTGGTAATGCACTGATTCTTAATGCCAAAAATAATTTTTCGAAGAACTTTTCAATATCACTTAAATCATTAAAACAATTTAAAACATCTATTGATTCCTTGGAAAAATCAATTGTTCTATATTTAGGAAACTCATTTTCTCCAAAGTATTCAGCAATCATGGTTTTTCCAACTCGTCTAGCTCCTTCTATTAAAAGTGCCGATGATCCATTGGATTCTTCTTTCCATTTTTTTAAGTCTTCATATATTTTTCTTCTAAGCATATTATTAACCTCATCTACATTTTAGCATAAATCATTCCATATTTCAATAATTATTTGCAAAAAGTTAGGTTTTTATTTTGCTGATATTTGCAAAAAAATAGGTTTATAAAAGCTGCTATTTTTCAATTAATTAATAATTAATTATTTATAAATTGTATAAAAAAAGTGATACGAATAAATATCGTATCACAATTGTTTAACCAATATGGAGGTTCCAGTCGGATTTGAACCAACGATGAGGGTGTTGCAGACCCGTGCCTTACCACTTGGCTATGGAACCATTTATTTGACTATATTATTATACCAAAAAAAATATAAAAAGTAAAGTAAAATATTAAAAAGAAAAGATTCATGAGAATTCATGAATCTCTTCTTTGTTATTAAACTAATAAACTCTTTCAAGATTTTCAATAATGACATCTAGTTTATTCTTCAATAATGTACTTGCTTCTACTCTACTTAATCCATCAAAATCTGATTGAACTAATTTAACACTATTCCATGGATCTAGTGGATGTCCACTTATTGAACCAGCAGTATATGCATAAGAATAAATAGTTGCAAGCATTCCATTGAAGAATTTTTCAATAGATGCACGATATGTTCTTGAAATCACAAAAGCATCAGCAAGTTTTGCAGTATCTAAGCTTGCTAGTGTTTCTGCAGCAGATGCAGCAGCACTTACACCAGCAGTTGCAATTGATGCAACAGCGCTATATGACAAGCCAGCAGCTTGCATTTGGTAAATTGATTCAATAATTGTTCGAGTATCATATTCACCTGCTCCAGTTAAATATAGATACCAATTAGCAGGAGATGGAACATTTAAGTAATCAGCAAGAACGCCATCACCAGTAACAATTGATTGAACAACACCAACAAATGTTTCTTCTAAGATCTTAGAATACAACATATCATAAACAGTGTTATTAGTATTAATCTTATTTGCGTCTAAACTTGGATAGAATTCAGATTTATTCAATACTTGATCAATAGAGAATGAAACAGATGTATCAAAATCGTCTCCAAGTAGGATATGAATTGATGTTACTAAGTTCCATAATTCTTTATGTTCAATTGTACGTGAATCTACAAGTTCATTAACAATGTACCAATCATATCTATTATTGCTGCCATCAGTATTAGTTGCACTTAAGTTAATACCTGAATTTTCAACTGTTGGCATCTTAGTACTGAATAAATCAAGTTCACTGAATTTGATAGTCAATGTTTCAGCAATTAAGTATGACTTAAATAATTCAGTTCTTGTAGCCTCATTTGTAATTTTAGCATAAGCTGAGTTTATATCTAAATCAACTGATAATGTTTCTTTTTCACTATCACTTAAGATTAAACCAATAGCACTTAAGAAGTACTTAAGTTCACCATTTGCATTCCACCAATTTGTTCGATCACTTGTTAAATTAAGTCTTAAATCAGTGTCGTTAGGAACTGATATTGCATTTTCACCAATCTTTTGAATGATTGTTTCAGAAAGCAATTTAGAAGCAATCAATTTTTCTTGTGATGATGCAACGAACAAATTAGCATAATTGAATGATGTGATATTACTAAATGTTGTATCTGTATCAGCAAGTAATTCACCAATAGCAGCAAGAACTCTATCAAGTTCTCCTAGGCTTGTTACAGTATAATTAAATTCCTTTGTAAGAGCATTGTATGTTGTATCATTATATTCATCATTCCAAGTTACAAAGTTTGGACTTGCAGATACTTCATAATTTTCAGGAAGCCTTAAAATCTTAGAATTATCTGTACTTGCATTATTAAGAATTTGCTTCTTAATAGTTGACGCAATAATAGATGAATGAAGAATAGTCTGTCTATTATCAATTAGATTATTTAATTTAATAGTATCAACATTAATATTGTTGAAGTTAGCATCATCATCAGGACTTGTAATATTAAGTGCATATTTAACAGCAGTTAATAGATATGCAAGCTCACCATAAGCACTAACATTTTCTTCACTATCATATGTTGATTTCCATCCTACTAAGCTATCTGTTGGAAGTGATGATGGTAATTCAAGAGTTGAATTATCCATAATCTTTTCTTTAACAACATTAGAAATCAATAATGATTTTAAGATTACATCTTTTTCATAAATAACCTTACCTAACTTAATACTATCTGTACTGAAATCATCAAGTTTTGTAGATGAGTCAATATTTAAAATAATATTAATTGCGTCAAGTAAGTGAGCAATTTCACCATTTGTCAATACATTGCCAGAAGCATCATATGTATTCTTCCAACCACCTAAATCAGTAGTAGATAAGCTAGCATCATTTGGAACTTCAATTGCTGGCATATTAGAGATCTTATCTTTAAATGTAGCAGTAATAACAAGTGATTTTAAGATTTCATTCTTGTTTGTTATAACATTTTCAAGATTAATATTATCTGTTGCTAATGATTCATCTAATGTAGTGCTACTATCAACATTTAACACAATCTTAATTGCGTTCAACATTTTCGCAATTTCACCACGACTTACAATTTCTCCAGAAGCATTATATGTGTTCTTCCAACCATTTAAGTTTTCACTTGATAAGCCTTCATTTTCAGGAACAACAATTCCATCAAAGCTTGTAACCTTGTCTTTTACAGTAGCAGTAATAACAAGTGATTTTAAGATAATATCTTGATTTGTGATAATGTTATCTAAATTGATATTAGTTACATTAATATCAGTGATATTAGTATCACCTGTATCAATAATCTTATCAACTGCAGCAAGCATATTACTGATTTCACCACTTGTTTCTAGATTATCATCGACATCATATGTATTCTTCCAACCATCTAATGTATCTGCTGGAAGTTCACTTGGCATAATAATTCCTGTACCAGCTTTTGTAGCTTGTTGTTTTACAGTTTCAGTAATAACAAGTGATCTTAAGATTTCATCTTTTTGATCGATGATATTACTTAATTTCATATTACTTGTATCTACTTCTCCACCTGCAAAAATACTCTTTAAGCCCTTAAGTAGACTTGCAGATTCATTTGCTGCTTGCCACTTAGTTCTATCAATCTTTGTAGGACTTGCTTGAAGCTCACTTGGAATATAGATAACAGCACCACTTTCGTTTGCCATATCTTCAATCTTCTTAATTAATGATTCGTTGACAACGACTGATGCAGTAATCTTTTCAATACCAGCATTATCAATATTAGTGATTAAATCTGTTGAGAATTCAAACGAATCAGCGCCAATATCTTTGCCATTAAAGATTACAGAAATTGCACGTAATACTTTAAATAATTCACCATGTTCTAATCCATTTTCATTCCATGCTGTTCTATCTTTGCTACCATCAATATTTAATGCAGTCAATGCACCTTCAGGAATAGATAAGAATCCTCCATCTGGATCAGCAAATTCTTCAATCTTACAAATAATAGTTTCAGATACTAATTTACTTGCAATTATTACAGTAATATCAGCTTCAGTTAAAGCAGTTATCTTCTTAATTATGTCATTAGATAATGTTTCACTATTAAAGTCTGAGCCTAATAATGTTTGAATAGAAACGAATAATTTTCTGATTTCACCATTTTCTTTAGCGTAAACTTTTAATTCATCTTCGTGTCCACTTAAGCCTTCAACAGCACTTAAGTCTTTTGTGACACTTGTAGTTGATGCTACTTTCTTATCAGCTAAATAGATGTAATATTTATCAGCATCAGCAACTGGTGTAATATTAATAGTACCAGCACTTAATGTAAATGTAGTTTCAGTATTTGTATCCTTCCATTCATCATCTGCTACTAGATTTACTCCCTTAATTACTTCTAATGTTTTTCCTTCTTGAGCATATGCTTTAATGAAAGAAATTAAAGTATTAGAAATTAATTTAGAATCTAATAGAATATCTAATTCATCTTCACTCAAGTTAACAATTTGTGTTAAATCTTCAGTGTAGTTAACAATTAATCTTGCACCCTTAAGTAATGAAACTATTTCTACCTTTGTCCAATCTTCAGCATTTTCAAATCCATGGATTTCAATTCCATCACCAAGTTCAATATTACCAAGAAGCATATCCATTATTTCAGTTAAGTTTCTTGTTAAGAACTTAGATGCAGAAATATTAGTACCTAATTTATCAATTGATTCATCACTTAGATTTTTAATTCCATCAGTTCCTTCTCCATTCAATAAACCACTAGTTGCGATTGTTTGAAGAGCTTTAAAGATTGAAGAAAGCTCTGTACTTGTCCACTCATCTTCGTCTAAACTTACAAGTGTTAATGATTCTTCAGAAGAATTCATATTGTCCATAAAGTATGTAAGAATTCCAGATAAGTTCTTTCTAATAAATTTAGAATTACTTAAATGAGTAGCTATATTATTTATGCTTTCATCACTTAATTCACCAAATGAAGCAAGTATATCATCACTGCCAATAATTCCACTTGACACAATTTCTTTAACTGCTTTAAAGATTGAAGATATTTCAAGTTTTGTCCATTCATCAGGATTATCTAAAGCACTTAAAGCTAAACCACCAAAGATACCATCTGTAGTAGTACCATCGCCATTATCTTGTGGTCCTAATAATTTATCAATTAACGCATTTAAATTTGTTTTAATAATTCCTGATTGAGAGAAATATTCAGATAATTGATCAATCTTGTCATCATCTAAGGCGCCAAGACGATTAGTCATTTCACCTTCTGCTTCAAACAAGCCACTTGAGAATAATACAAGTGCTGATTTCAATAATGGTTTTAATTCATTTGACCAATCAACATCGTCACCAATTGTGATGATTGTTGCATATTCTTCAGGAAGCTTTGATTTTCCAACATCTACTAGAACAGGAACAGCTTTAGAAACAACTCTTGAATTGAAGATAGCATCAACAACACCATCAACAGCTGCTATTTGTTCATCAGTAAATGCAAAGTTCATATTTTCAAAATCTTCAGTCTTTAAGCCAAGACCTCTAAATGCTTTATAAACCTTACCAATGTTTGAAATTTCATCACTCCATTTAATAGGTTCAGCATCTGGATCATATTTTTGTGGATTCAATAATTCATCTAAATTAATATTTAAATCTTCAAATGATTGTTGAATTGATTCCATTGAACACAAATATTCAACAAGTAGTGGAGCAACAGCATCAACAATTCCTAACTTACTTATACGATCAAATATTGATTCTACAGTATCAGCATCGAGTGTTAGAAAATCTATTTCTAATTTACCATCTGCAAATTCTAATAATTGAACAACATCTACAAATGCAAAACCAACTTCTTTGATTTCAGCCATGTAGTCTAGACCCTTCATATTAGAAAGAGATGTTTTAATTGCTGCTCTTAAGCTTTCATTTTCAATATCAGCAAGAATTGCTTCATTAGCAAGCACGATTTCAATTCCTACAGGAACAGCAACATTTATTAATTCAAGGCTTGTTAATTCATCAATTACTTCTTCTAATAATTCACGATCCATATTTGCTAATTTTTCCATTGAGAAATCAGATGATAAACCACCTATTTTCATAAGAGCATTAGCTGCATGTTGTAATTCTTTTCTTAACTTAATATCATATTTATCTTCACCATTTTCTATCTTTAAAGAAAATAGTCCATCAAATACATATTCATCAAGTGATGCTTCACTTATTTTAATACTACCAAATACTTGACCAGCTATTGTTTCTCGATAAGCACCAATTAGTTCAAATACTTGTGAATATTCATCAAAAATACTATTAGATTCATTTTCTTCTTCTGTTGATAATTTTACAAGTGTTGCAGTATCATCAATTATAACAACTGTATATGTATCTGTTGTATCTGATGATTCTTCTCGCATTTGCATTAGATTAGATGCAATAGATGCAGTTCCAGCAAATAAGAAACACATAAGTAATGTGTACATCAAACCTTTTACAGCACCAATACCTAAACCACCTAGACGAGAAACCATTCCTGGTTTTACTTTCTTGCCTTCCTTATTTCTTCTTCTTGGTTTAATAATCAACCAAATAATATCAAATAATATTTTGAATACAGTAAATGATAATATAATTATTATGATAAAGTAAATGATTCTTACAATCATAATAATTAGCGCAAATACAGTAGCTACTACAAGTGAATCTTCTGGAATCGTTCCACCAAACAATTGGTCCTTAATAACTTCAGTTAACATCTCCCTTGCTGTTGTAAGATTATATGTAGTCTCACCAACATCAAAGGACAAATTAAAGGTCGATAAGTCAATATCCAGTAAGATATTACAAACTTTGTCAGCAATTAGCCAACCACCAACAAATATTATCAGTGTTGCAATCATGTAATATACTGATTTAAATGTTCCACGCAAAAAGCCAATTATCGCAAAGAGGGCCATAATTGCTAGTACAGCTATATTAAAATACATAATAAAATCTTGTATTGTAAATGGTAATGTCATTTTTATACCTCATCCTTCAGTCTTATTTATAGGCATATTATACCACAAAAAAATAAAAAATAAAATAGCATAATGATTTATAGTGTTTTTTTAGTTATAATTAAGGACTATTATTAAATGAATATTTCCTAAAATAAAAGAACTAAATATTAAAATTTAGTTCTCTTTTTCTATTTTTTCTTCATCAACAGCTGGTTCAACTTTCTTATTTTTATAAATATAATTAATTAGGAATATCAAAGCTACGCCAATTGCAAGCATCACTATTGACCAGAATTGTGATGGAGAAATATTACCAATAAAGCTTCCACGATCATCATCACGAATGAATTCTAAGAAGAATCTCCAAATTCCATATGCGATTAAATAAACTGGCATATTATATTTAAAGTCTTTTTTAAGTATTAAAAGTGACATAATTCCAAATATAATAAATAAGAAAATTGCTTCATATAATTGAGTTGGAAGATGATAAACATGACCTGTAATTTCCCAATTAGAGTTCCAAATAGGAAAGGCCATATCCCATTTTGTACCTGTTGTTATACCATAACAGCAACCAGCAAAGAAACAACCTAAGCGCCCAAAGCCATGTGCCACTGTTATTGAACAAGGTGCAATACTTAAAATATCAATAAGCTTAGATTTGAATTGTTTTCTCTTCCAAAAATATACAGCTAAGAATGATACGACTCCACCAATTAATCCACCAATAAATGTTACTCCACCATTGAAATCAAGACCATCTGCAGAGCCTTTTGCATAGCTAATTATTGATATTAAAATTGTTGGCGCAATAGTTCCAATAGCAACTAAATCTACTAAAATACGATCAATGAATTCTTTTCTTTCACTTGTTATATTGATTTTCTTTGATATAAATTGAAAAGCAACAATTGATAAAATAAAGAATACTGCTAATACTAATCCTAGTATTGAACCTAAACTATTATCAAAACCTAATTCAGGTGCAGCTAAATAATTATAGAAGCTTTGGAAAATAGCCGCAGCAGTGAAACCAAATATAATCGCAATAATAGCTAACCATTCAACAAAATCAATGAATTTATCTTCTATTTTTTTCTTCTTTGCATAAGTATGGAATACCCACAAACATACAAGTACACCAATGCCTATTAATAAACCATATGTATTTAATAAACCAAACAATTTAGGATACATATAATTTCCTCCTTTAATTTAAATATTTCTTTATTTCTGTGATATCATCAAGGACAATATCACACACTTCTTTTAATTTGTTCTTTGAATTATGGCCTTTACAAACAAGAATGCATTTAACTTTCATTGCATCAGCTACTTTTTTATCATGAACAGTATCACCAACAAAGATGATTTCATCTCTATTTAACTTACTCATCTCAAGCCAAGATACTGCAAGTTCAACCTTTCCATGGGCATATTTATTATCCATTCCAACAACATCATCAAAATAATCAAATAAATTGTAGTGTTTTAATTGAGCATCTAATGTTTCCTTTTTTGTGGCAGACAAGCAAACAAGTCGATATTTTCCTTTTAATTCTTCCAACAATTTATATGCATTATCAAAGATTTTGCATCTTTCAAAAACACGTTCATTATAATATTGATGGAACCTATCAGCAATAGGTGTAAACTTACCATCATCAACTTCGAATCCCCATTTTCTGTAACAATCAATTACTGGGAAATCAAATACCTCTAAATACTCATTTAAACTGATTTCTCTTGCATTAAAATCATGAGCCAGTAAATTGAATATTTCAAAGTTGATTTCTAAATCATCTAATAATGTTCCATTAAAATCAAAGATAATTGTTTTTACCATAATTCATTTTTCTTTCTTATTATATATAGTATAACATATTCTTATTAATTTTACTATAAAAATGATTAAGATGTGATATAATATTATAAGAGGTATAATTATGAAAAATGATTTAAAAATACATTTCTTAAACACAATATGGTCTGATGCTATTATGCTAGAATCTGAAAAACATTTTGCTTTTGTTGATACTGCAAGTGCATTCTACTATCCAATGATTAAGGACTATATGAATAAGTACAAAATTAAAGAATTAGACTTTATTTTACTTACTCATTTTCATTCTGACCACTATGGAAATATCGTCAATATCATAAATGATTTTAATGTGAAAAAACTATATTTAAAGCACTATAGTGCTAAGGAAGGAGACACAGGCAGTGGTTGTCCAACCAATGAAGAATACTTGGCTCAAGAAATTCAACATTACAATGATATTATTTCTTGTGCAAAAGAACATAATGTAGAAATAATATATTTAGATGAAATAGATGAAGCTGAACCATACATAATTAATTTCTATGATAATGAACTAGAATTATACAACCTAAGTAGCAATCTTGATCCTATCTATTATGACGAATCCTCTCCATATTATATGAAACATATGTTCAGTGAAAATAATAACAGCATTGTAATATATGCATGCATCAACAATCATAAAATCTTCTTAGGAGCAGATTTAACAGAATCCGATACAGAGGAAAAGAGTTTATATAGACTTAGTGAAAAATATCTAAAAGAGATTTATCGAATTCACAACATCTCATCAATTGATGTTTATAAATCCTGTCACCATGGTGGTTCTGGCACCAACAAAATTGAACTTGCAAAATTATTAAACACAAAATATATGATTATTACTAATACTGATAGATGGTTAGATAAATGGCCTACTATTCAAAACTTTAAAGATGCAAGAGTTGACACTGTATTTTTAAAAACAGATTATTTCCAATATGTATTTGATTTTTCAAATAAGGAAATAAAATACGAATCTATTCCTCTTACATCATTATTTATTAGCCTAAATAAAGATTAAAAAGAAACTTGAAATTATTTTTCAAGTTTCTTTCTTTTATTATATTGATATAATTCTTCTGTAGCTAAAGCCATCTTAGTTACTGAGAATTTTTCTCCTTTTGGATAAATGTAATATGTATCTTCTAAGGTATTTAGATCTATACAATCGCCATGTTTGAATAAATATTGATATTCGATGTGACAAGAATATAAAGATTCAACAGGCTTTATCATTTCAAATTTATCGCCATCTTTATCAAGACCTTCTACCTTAAAGCCATTCATGTCATGGATTAATTTACCTTCACCAAGCCTAATGAATTTTTTCGCATTTGGAAGTGAATCAACGATAACATCTAATTCACCACTTGAATATGTACCTGCTTCTACTTCTTTTCTTACATTATTTCTTTCCCATTCATACCAATCAGGAATATGATTGAATTCAGTTTCTCCATCTTTTGCTTGTAGATAACCATATTCGGTTAATTCCCATTCTTTACCGCAAGACTTACATTTTAAAGTTGATTCAAATGAATCCATTTCATATTCTTTATTACAATGTGGACATTGATATAAAACTCGGTGTAAACCCAATGCTCTATTTTTATCAGCAATTCTAATATGATTATCTTGTTGCCATTTGAAATCATCATACACAAATTCTTTATTTATAGTATCATTGATTTCTTCAATGCTTGCTTTTTCTAAGTCTTCTTTTGAATATAATAATTTATATGTAGCCTCAGTATATTCTACGCCTCTTTCGTGCGATGTATCCCAAAATGGAGAATTCACGTGATGTCCATGGCATATTAGTGTAACTACAGGAACATCTAAAAATTTTGCAAGCTTTCCAAGTGATTCTGGAAGTACTGCATTTGTTCCACATAATGAATAACGTGCTTCTGGATATAATACTGCTACATTTCCCATTGCGATAGAACGCTTTAATTGTTTGATCAAGATCATATCATTTGTGAATTTTCTCTTACAGATGCAGCCAACATTTCTTAAGAGATTCTCTCTACCAATAAAGCCATCAATTGCTACTACATAATTGGCATCATTTTTACCAAGTAGAGTTGATGCCACTTTAAAATCTAGAAATGCATTATGATTACATAATAATAAAAATGGTCCTTTTATATTTTCTGTATTAACATAAGTTATTCTTGGTTTATATTTTTTAATTGCAGGGGCGCATAATAATTTCTTTATTGGTTTTAAATACCACTTTGTTTTACGAGGTGGCATACTCATATCAAATCTTTTAATTTCCTTCATTTTTTAATCCTTTGTATTATATTACTTTGTACTATATACAATAAGAAAGAGATTTGAATTCTCTTTCTTATTATATATGTATTCTTGAACAATTATGCACCATCCCAATGACGATCGCATAAATTTTCATTATTTTGTTTCTTGCTATGTTTTCTCTCTTGTAACATTGCGATATCTTCACCAGTTTTATTGATTTTTGAAGATAAGCTAGTTTTGCTTTTCTTCTTTTCCTTCTTTATTTCTTTTTTGTTTTCTTCTTTATTCATACTTATTCAAAATCAAAGAAAGATTCAATACTTGATTTTATATGTTCAAGATAAATATCGCAAGTTGCATTTAAATTATATTCTTCAATCTTCACTGTTCTTGTTTCACCATTGAAGGTACAATCAAATTCAAAATAAATATTAAATATTCCTTCAGTTCCTTTTTCAAAATCTAAAGTAATCTTTGAATCTCTTACATTAATACTCTTCTTCTTACCATTTACATAGATGGATGCTTTTTGTACTACTTCATCAACATCTAATAAATCAATTTCAATCTTATATGATTTATCTTCTTGTAGCTTTATAGAAACTGAATTGATTAATGGAAAATCCTTTAAAGTTGTAAATGCACGTTTAATATATAATTCTTTATATGTGCCATCAGCTTGTTTGATACATACTTGAACACTATATTTAGTATTCTTAATCAAATTATTAAGTTCTATTGTGTCAGTATTAATGTCAATTATTTGTAGTTTTTCCTCACCATTTTCATCATGTCTAACTTTAATAGCTAATTGTCCATATTCTTTGTTCTCATCCACTACTTTTACTTTAGCATTATTGTTATCAACATCACTAATGTCAAGACTAATACTTTCAACCTTCATTGCGATGAAATGTCCAGTCAAAACTGGTCGATATCCACCTTCATAGGGACTTTGTGAATAATCAAGTACACCATCTTCGTTTCTACAGATTGATTGTACAGAGCCACCACCATCACATTGGAATGCATTAGTAATGCCATATTGCAACATTAACGCATTCATTTCTTGGCCTCTCATACCATCTTTAGGTTCTGTTGACTTTTCTGTAGCAATAAAATACACTTTACCATTATCATCACAACCAAACATACTTCTTGGATAATTTGGTGTATTATAACCATTGGCAACTTCTTGCACTTCTCCATTTAAGATATGGCATGTATGGAAGCCAGTAGCTTCTTCAATACCAGCAAAGCCATCATCAAATTCATATTGGCATCTTACATATGCACCAACTTTTAGCAATGCTTTTAGTTCTAAGTTTGTTGTTTCAATTGCGAAGCTATTTGTGTTTAAACTAATACTATTTTCTATTTTAGAAATATTACCTTTTCCAAAGAAAGCATTAACATTATAGCCACTATCAGCCTTCCAAGTCCATGCTTCTGAATTACTTACATATGATAATTCAGGATTTTCTACTACATAGAAAGAATTAGTAGATGATTTTGAAAGTGTCACTAATGATCTAGTTTCAGATGCATAAGGTGCAATAACTGTAGTTTCATTTTCACCTAATTGATCAAGAACATTTAAATTCTTAGCAGGGAATGTACCTAATACATTCTTATTATCATCATATACGTAAACATATAAGCCTTTAATTGATCTATCACTTGTGCCATAGACTATTTGCACATCATCACCATTATTCTTAAAGCCTGCAATATTATTACAATTAGCATATGGAGAAATCGCAAATAAATTATCTCCATCACTAATATATGGATAATATGGTTGTGGAGCATAATAATCTGTACCATTAGAACCTAAACCAGTGCCAAAGCCTGTATAGAATTGGTCGGCATTAACACCAGCAAGTATTACCCAACCTGGATGTTTTTCTTCATAATCTTTCGCAATATCAAGTAAAGCACATCTAGTAAATCCACTATTATCTTCTCTCTTTACTGCCCATGTGACTACTTTTAATGAATCATTATTTTTAATATCAGCTACAAAAATATGATTTAATCTTCCAGGTTTTAATGTTTTTCCACTATCACTAATACCAGTACCACGATTAATGATATGTTTTACACCATTCACAATTTCAAATTCTTCTTCACTTTCTGTTGTGTATCCATATGTTCCATTATAAACATATGTAGTTTCACTTGCTTTAGAAATTGATGCCATAAAAAATCCCATTAACACCACTATCACAAATAATAATGTTTTAATTGCCTTTCTCATATTTTACCTCTTTATATGTAATTATTATACCACAAATAGTTGCTAATATAAACTAAAATAAAAAAGAATAATATTAAAATATTATTCTTATTTATGAATTACATAATAAATCAAATCTCTTTCTTTTCCCAAATATTCTAATTCCTTAGCACTATAACGATTATATATCATTCCACTTTTTTCCATGACTCGCTTTGATGCATCATTTCCCACAAAGAATGAAGCATAAATAGTACTAAATCCTTTTTCTTCAAACAAATATTTAATAAAAGCTTTGACTGCTTCTGTAACATAACCATTGTTCCAATAATTAGAACCAATTCCATAACCAATTTCACATGATTCTTGAGTTTCATCAAAATATAAAATGATACCAATTAATTTATTTGTGGATTTCAATCTAATTGCATAAATATTTTTATTTGTTAAATAAGGACTAAAATCAAAATCTTTTATATCTTCTACGTACTTACAAATAAATGTTTCTAATACTTTTTTATCATGAGAAATATTATAAAAATAATCTTCTTTATCACTTTCTCCTATTTCATCTATTATTAATCTTTCAGTTTCCATATTATTTCCATTTTATATTTTTAATACTTTTTTCATAATCATCATCGATGATTATTACATCATTATATTGATTATTGAAATCATTCATATATTTTTGATTATCATTGATTAGATTTTCTATATTACAATCTGAATCATCAATTCTATTTTCAATATCAGAAGCATGGTTTATGATTTTATCATAATGAGATTTAATATAATCACTAGTCATTACTAAGCATATTGATTTTATATTATCTAAATAGTTCTTATCAAAATCTTTATACCAATTATAAGGAATATAACAACCTTCTATTATTAAATTCTGTTTATTTTCAATTGCAGTTTTAATTGTTTCTCTTACTATTGGCCATAAGTATTCAGTCAATTCATCATCATCTTCTACACTTAATAAAGTATTTTTACTTCTTATCAATCCCATCTTTAAATGATCAATTGAATAATAAGGATATTTATATTCTTCTAATAATTTTTGAGCTAACATTGTTTTTCCTGTATGACTAGCTCCAGTAATGATTATAACCATCTTTTTCTCCTATTTTTTATTTAAAACAACTACACTTTCTATATGTTTTGTGAAACAAAACATGTCTACGATACTGATATGTTCAATCTTGTATGACTTCAATAATACTTTTACATCTCTTGCAAGTGTTTGTGGATCACAAGATACATATACTACTCCACGAGGAGATAATTTTAAAACTGAATTTAAGAATTGTGGTGTTGACCCAGTTCTTGGAGGGTCCATAATAACATAATCTATACTTTCATTTTCTAGTTCTTTAATAAATTTAGTAGCATCATCGTTTTCAAAATATACATTTCTGATATTATTATCTTTCGCATTTTGAATTGCAGCAAGATATGCTTGACGATTTTGTTCAACTGATATTACTTTCCCTACATTTTTACTCAAGATCAAACCAATTGTACCTATTCCACTATAAGCATCAATTACAGTTTCATCACCTTTGCACTTAATTGAATTAATTGCTTCCTTATACAAATACTCTACTTGGATAGGATTTACTTGATAAAAAGACTTTGATGTGATTTTAAACTTTAATCCCATCAATTCATCTTCAATATATGGTCTTCCATATAATACTTTTTCCTTATCGCCTAAAACTATACTAGTTTTACGATTATTCACATTTTGAATAACAGCTTTAACTTCCTTAAATTCATTTGTGATTCTTCTTATTATTTCTTTAGAAGATGGAAAGATATCATCACTTAACACAAATGTAATCAATACTTCTTTTGTGTGTACTGCTTCTCTTATTAAAACATATCTAAGAAGTCCTGTCCTTCTATCTTCATCATAAATAGAGACATGAAAATCAATGATAAGCTTTTTAATGAAGTTTGCGATTTTATTTTGAATATCACTATGCATTATACAATTATCTAAATCAATAATTTTGTGACTGTTTTCTTCATAAAAACCACTTATTACTTTTCCTTTATGATTTTGAAAAGCAATAATCATCTTATTACGATATTGATAAGGTGACTTAGCATCTATCACCTTATCAATAATCACATTTATTCCTTCATTTTTAAAAGAATCAATAACATATTTCTTTTTATATTCAATTGTTTTGGGATATGTTAAATGTAGAAGTTGACAAGCTCCACATTTATCTTTTAATTTACATGTCTTATTTTCCATATTACTTACTTGCTTTGATAATTAAATCACACATTTTCTTAGAGAATTCTACTGGATTCTTAATTGGGAATCCTTCTACTAATAATGCTTGATTATACAACAAATCTGCTAAATTTGCAATCTCTTGTGGTTCTTTTAAGTAAACATCTTCAATTGCTTTGAAAAGTTCATGATTTGGATTAAGTTCTAAGATTCTTCCAGCCTTAACATCACCATTTGCGTTTGGCATTTGATTCAATACTTTTTCCATTTCAAAGCTTACACCATCAGTACTTACTAAACATACAGCAGAATCAGTTAAACGCTTTGATATTACAACATCACTAACTTCATCTTTTAATGCTTCTTTCATAGCATCAAGTAGCGGCTTCTTTTGTGTATTTAATTCTTTTACTTTTTCTTCTTCATCTTTATCTAATAAATCTAAATCGCCTTGATTTACTGATTGGAACTTATGTCCATCATATTCTCTTAAGATTTGGATTAAGAATTCATCTACATCATCTGGTAATATTAAAACATCATAATTATGTTTCTTAATTAAATCCATTTGTGGCATTGCAAGTACTTGTTCCTTATTTTTAGCACTTGCATAATATATTACTTTTTGATCCTTTGGCATTGCTTCTACATATTCTTTCAAAGAAATCATCTTTTCTTGGTTTGTAGTATGATAAATAATTAAATCCTTCAACAAATCTTTCTTAGCACCAAATTCATCATATACACCAAATTTTAAGTTGATACCAAATACTTCAAAGAATTTTAGATATGTATCAAAATCATTCTTCATTAGGTTTTCTAATTTAGATACCAATTTCTTTTCTACATTTTCCGCAATTTCTTTTAATTCCTTAGATTTTTGAAGAAGTTCACGGCTGATATTTAAGCTTAAATCACTAGAATCAACAAGACCCTTCACAAATCTAAAGTAATCAGGAACAAGCTCTTTACACTTATCCATAATGAAGACACCTTTTGAATATAATTGTAATCCCTTTTCATATTTTTCAGAATATAGATTATATGGTGCTACACTTGGCACATATAAAAGTGCAGTGTAATTAACTTTACCTTCCACATTCAATAAAATATGGAAAAGTGGTTCCTTATAATCATAATATTTCTGCATATAGAAATTATTATATTCTTCATCAGTTACATCATTCTTATTTTTCTTCCAAATAGGAGTCATCGCATTTAAGATTTCTATTTCTTTTTTATCTTCGTACTCGTTTTCAGTTCCTTCTTTTTTAACTGATTTTGTGACTTCCATCTTAATTGGATAACGAATATAATCTGAATATTGTTTTACAAGAGATTTGATTGTCCATTCATCTAAGAATTTATCATAATCATACTCATCACTGCTTTTTCTTAAGTACAAAGTGATTTCTGTACCACTATCTTCTTTTTCAATTTCATCGATAGTATAAGTTTCTTCACCTTCAGACACAAATTTATAAGCTTTTGTGTCATATAAACTTCTTGTTTTTACTTCAACCTTATTAGCAACCATAAAAGCAGAATAGAAACCAACACCAAATTGACCGATAATATCAACATCAATCTTGTCTTTATTCTTTTCATCTTTCAATTTTTCCATGAATTCTAAAGAACCACTTTTCGCAATAGTACCTAAAGAATTTACAAGTTCATCATATGTCATACCGATACCATTATCTTTAATTGTGAAAGTTCTTTTCTTAGTATCATAGCTTAAATTAATTTCATAATCATTCTTTTTTGGAAGTTTATCTTCAGTTAAAGACATGTAATGATATTTATCAATAGCATCACTTGCATTAGAGATTAATTCACGCAAGAATATTTCTTTATTTGTGTAAATTGAATTAATCATTAAGTTTAATAATCTTTTTGATTCGGTTTTAAATTCTCTTACTTCACTCATATATTACTCCTATTTTATTACTAATTGATCATTAACACAATCAATTATATATTTTCTATTTTGGTCTATTTGACCACTTACGATTGCTTTCGCAATCATTGTTTCTATAACACGTTGAATAAATCTCTTAACTGGTCGTGCACCATATTCCATTGAAAAGCTTTCTTTGATAATATAGTCTTTTACTGCACTAGTAAATTCAACAGAGATATATTCATCTTTTATTCTTAAGCTTAATTCTCGTAACATCTTTTCCACAATCTTAACTTGTACTAATTTATCAAGTGGTTTAAACATTACCATTTCATCAATACGATTTAAGAATTCTGGTCTAAATGTATGTTTCAAAAGTTCAGTAACACTTGCTTCATCATTTGGATCTTTAAGTAGAATATCACTACCTAAATTAGATGTCATAATGATGATAGTGTTTTTGAAATCAACTACTACTCCTTGAGAGTCAGTAAGTCTTCCATCATCTAGGATTTGAAGTAAGATATTGAACACATCTGGATGTGCCTTTTCTATTTCATCAAATAAGACGATAGAATATGGATTCTTTCTAACCTTTTCAGTTAATTGTCCACCTTCTTCATAACCAACATATCCTGGAGGAGCACCAATCAATCTTGATACTGAGAATTTCTCCATGTATTCACTCATATCAAGTCTTATGATATGACTTTCACTGTCAAATAAAGCAAGAGCTAAGCTTTTAGCAACTTCAGTCTTACCAACACCAGTTGGACCTAAGAACAAGAATGAACCAATTGGTCGATTTTGATCCTTAATACCAGCACGTTGTCTAATGATAGCATCACTTACAAGTTCAAGTGCTTCATCTTGACCGATAACACGCTTTTGAAGTGTTTCTTTTAAGTTTAGTACTTTTTCTCTTTCACCCTTCATTATACGAGTGATTGGAATATTTGTAGACTTTGAAATGATTTTCGCAATCATTTCTTCTGTTACTACTTCACTTAATAGATTATTATTCTTTGTTTCTAATTCAATATCAGAAAGTTCCTTTTCAAGGGCAGGAATCTTATTATATTTAATTTCAGATGCTTGCTTATAATCACTATTATTATAAGCCTTATCTAAGTCAAATTTAGCTTTTTCTAATGTTTCCTTAGTCTTCTTAGCTTTTTCAATTAAATGTTTTTCCTTATCCCATTCAGTTCGCATTTCTGCTTCTTTTGTTTTGAAAGTGCTTAATTCTTCATTTAACTTCTTAAGTCTTTCTTTAGAATTAATATCACTTTCTTTTTCTAGTGCAACTTTTTCAATCTCAAGTTGAGTAATCTTTCTAACTACTTCATCAAGTTCAGTTGGCATAGACGCAATTTCTACTCTAATACTAGCACATGCTTCATCAATTAAGTCGATTGCTTTATCAGGTAAGAAACGCTCTGTTAGATAACGATTAGAAAGAGTTGCCGCAGCAACGATAGCAGCATCGGTGATTTTAACACCATGATGGCTCTCAAATCTTTCTTTTAATCCACGAAGAATTGAAATAGTATCTTCAACACTTGGTTCCTTAACTAATACTTGTTGGAACCTACGTTCTAGGGCTCTATCTTTTTCAATATACATACGATATTCATTTAAAGTAGTAGCACCAATACAATCAATTTCACCACGCGCAAGCATAGGCTTCAACATATTACCTGCATCTAAGGCACCATCAGCCTTTCCTGCACCAACAATCAAGTGAATTTCATCGATAAATAAGATAATCTTTCCTTCACTTTCTTTTATCTTATTTAATACGGCTTTTAATCTTTCCTCGAATTCACCTCTAAATTTAGCACCTGCAACAAGAGCTCCCATATCAAGTTCATAGATTGTTTTATTTTTTAAAGTATCTGGGACATCATCCCTCACAATTCTTTGCGCCAAACCTTCAATGATGGCAGTTTTACCAACACCAGGTTCTCCAATTAATACTACATTGTTTTTTGTTTTACGAGCTAAGATTTCAATAATTCTTCGAATTTCTTCGTCACGTCCAATGACTGGGTCAATCTTTCCTTTCCTAGCTTCTTCTACTACGTCACGTCCAAATTTTTGAAGAATATTTTTATCTTGGCTATAATCTTCCATTCCTTCCATAATTATCCTCCTAAAATTTCTTTACTCATATATATTATATCACTATTTTTAGCACTGTCAAGTGTAGAGTGCTAATTATTTTAAAAAATTTTAGCTAGTCTTAAAATATATTTAAGATTAGCTAAATTAATATCTTTAATAGTTCATCATAATTTTTAATTATATATTTTATCTTTAAATCACTTGATTCATTTTTCTCATTAAACCAACATGTATCAACATTAGAATTGATTCCTAACATAATATCACTTGATAATGAATCCCCAATTATCAACATCTCTTCTTTCTCTAATTTTGTTTTTTCAATAATACGATCAATAAAGACTTTATTTGGTTTTACGCAATTTAGTTCTTCAGATATAAAGATACCATCAAATAAATTATTAATCTCATTTGCGATTCTCATTCTTTTTTCTTGAACTTGTTTTAGCCCGTTAGTAATTAGATATATTTTATATTTCTTTTTCAGTTCTTTTAAAGCTTCAACTGCTCCATCGATATAAAATACTTTTGATGTTAAGTAATGGAAATATATATCATTCGCGTCTTTAATATCCATTCCTTGATATTGATAATTTATTCTTTCAAAAAATTCTTTAAACCTATTATCCAATATATCTTGTCTTGTTATTTCTTTTTTCTCAAGTCGATGCCAATAACTTAAATTGATTTTTTTATATAATTCTATATATTCTTCTTTTTCTTCTATTTTGTATTCATTAAACAACTTTTTTAACGCATATTCTTCTGCTTTTGAAAAAGATAAAATAGTATCATCTAAATCGAATAGTAAAGCTTTATACATAATACCTCCTAAAAAAAGAAAGGGGCTCATATGAAAATCTATGAGCCATACACAATGATATAGGATTAACGATAATAAATCCTATACCAATGTGAATTCCAGGAGAAGGATTATTACTTTATTATCGTGACATATATATAATAGATAGATTTCCCAACATTCTATCCTATGTCCAGTTATTTAGATATGCCATAGCCTAAGTAATGTGAAATACGACTTGAAATCTCTTTAAGTTCATTAATTTGATCATCAATTAATTTTTCATCTTTGTTGTTGATGATACGGCAAGCACTGATTACACCAACCATCTTATTTTCAAAATTGAAAATAGGGAAAGCAAGTGCAAACACAAAAGCTTCTGTCTTACCATGATCAAATAAATAACCGAGCTTTCTTGATGATAGAATTACATCCATCAATACTTCGTATTCTGAATTTTCTTTTCCATCAAAGTATTGATTAAGAATCTCTTCCTTTAATTCATCATCAGTCTTATTAAACTCAAAGGCTAAATAGCATTTACCATCAGGGCACTCTGTTATCGGCATTTGAACACCGATGCCCTTTGTTGACAATCTTACTTCAGGACCAACACACTTATAAGTGTATACTATTTGATCCTTCATTCTTGTAGATGCAAAGATTGTCATATTATATTTATTAGCATATTCGTTTAGACTATGTTTTTCTGGGTCAATGAAGTTCGTATTATTCGCAAAAGCTTGACCGATTGAAAACATCTTAGGACCAATTGCATATTTCTTAAGGTGATAATCACGATAATATAATGCTTCTTGGGCATAAAGGCGCTTTAAAATATCATAAACAGTAACTTTAGGTAGATCTAACTCCTTATAAATTTCTGTTAATGTTAGCCCTTCCGGATATTTTGATATTAGTTGCAAAATATCCATAGTCTTCTCAACCGTCTTCGCTGATGCCATAGTCCTCTCCTCATTACCGATAATAATTATATCATAACTAAGTTTAAAAATCAAGCGAAATTTTTATGAAATCGCTTGATTTTTAAGTCAACATATAAAAAATATTTGTTGTTTTTTAATTATTCGAAATTAATGTCAAACTTGGTTCTTATATAAGAACTTTCGCCTATTCCCACTCTGCTTTTAAATCATAGAAATCAGCATCAATTATTCTAACCTTCTTAAAAGTAGAAATAATATCTTGATTATATATGTGCTTGTTATCAATTATTACCATTCCATCAATATCATCAGGCGCAAATGCGTAAGTTCTTCCATAGAATTTATCTTCTTCACTATCATATTTTTCAATTACACAATCATATGATTTACCAATCATTTCTCTATTTAAAGAAAATGATATCCATCTTTGTTTATCCATCAAGATATTTAATCTTTCTTTTTTTATTCTTTCACTTACTTGACCACTCATTTCATAACTTAAAGTATCTTCTTCCCTTGAATAAGTGAAAGCACCTAAGTGATTGAATTTATATTCATCAATAAAATCTAACAAGATCTTAAAATCTTTTTCACTTTCATGAGGGAAACCAACCATCATAGTAGTACGTAATATTGCGTTTGGAATTTCGTCTTTAATTTTAGTAAGTAAGTTTTTGATTGAAGCTAAATCGCCAACTCTTTTCATATATTTTAATATCTTATCAGATGCATGTTGTAAAGGAATATCAAAATAAGGAATGATTTTATCATTTTCTTTAATCAATTGAATTAAATCATCCTTGATTTCACTTGGATATAGATATAATAATCTAAACCACTTAACTCCATCGATTGTAATCAACTTTTTCAAAAGCGATGTTAGATTTGTTTTTAGATCATAACCATAAGCACTAGTGTCTTGGCTTATCAAACAAATCTCACTTCTTCCTTCTTTTGCATATTTTTTAACTTCTTCTACAATTTCTTCTTCGCTTCTGCTCTTTAATTTTCCTCTAATTAAAGGGATTGCGCAATATGCACAGCGATGCAAGCAGCCATCCGCAATTCTTACATATGCCATATGAGGAGGAGTTGATATTAATCTAGAATCCATCTTTAAATATTCTTTAGCTAAAGAATCATCTCTTAGGTATTTTTTAATAATATCACCAAAGCGATAATAATCCTTAATAGGAATCCATTCATCAACTTCCTTTATTTCTTTCTTTAATTCTTCTAAGTATCTTTCAACCAAGCATCCGCAAACAATAATCTTTTTTCCATCTTTTTTAAAATCTAAAGCGTCAAAGATTGTGTTGATTGCTTCTTCTTTAGCACTTGTGATAAAACCACAAGTATTGATAATAATGATATCAGCTTCTGCCATCTCATCTACTATTTCTACTTCAGACTTCTTTAGCATGCCTAATATCATTTCACTATCTACTAAATTTTTCTCACAGCCTAGTGATACGAGTGCTATTTTTTTCATATTCTACCTACTTAAATAATATGTGTTTTATTAATCTCAATGGTTTTAATAAATAATATTTAATTCTTCTTAAAGGTCTAAAGAATACTCTTAGATGATAATATACTCTATACCAAAAAGCAGTAATTGGTATATATTTCTCTTTTCGATAAAAACCATCTAATATAGCTAATATATCATCTTGAGTAATATCATATTCTTTTTGAAATAAATTATCACCACAGATAATTAAACTTCCATCTTTTTTTATTTTTATAATTCTATGCAAAACATATTTATTTGTGCTTCTTCTTTTATATAAAACACAATCATATTTTCTTAATTCCCTATCTTTTTTCTTTAACACAATCGAGTCAATGCCACTCCTAATCATAGGACGCATGCTTGTACCCTCAGTAGTGCCAACATAGATGCCAAATTTATCTAAAGCATCAAGATATGGATCTTTATAATCATCATTCTTCAAGGATTCCATTATCTTCTAGTACCTTCAAAAAATTATTAATGTCATCTCTTGCTGTTTCAGCATCAATATTGTAGATTTCCATCATCTTTTCAACAAGTTCATCTAAGCTATGATATTGTAATACTAATTTCCAAAGACTAGCACCGCTTTCATTTAAACTAATCATACCATTAAACTTACTTGCTTTTCCAACAGCAACTACAATATAATTATCACCAATTTGACGAAGCATAAAGCCTTCTTTGATTTTATATGTTTTTTCCATATTATGCACCTACATCCTCATGTACTTTCTTATTTTTTTCAATATCAGCATCACTTGCATTTTTTGTAGTAGCCAGTTCTGCATCAATGTTCTTGTTTTTCTTAAAAATAAACTTCAATAATCTCGTGAAATAAAACCAAGGAAGTAATATTTTCCATTTCTTCAAACTTGGATTTCTTCCCACCATTACTGAATAAGGTGGAAAAGCACGATTCAACAAATATTTAAATTTATTAGCTTTAATGCTTTTATAAGTTGCTTCACCCATCAATTTATTTAAGACACTATGACTAACAGTACCATATGTACCACTTTCAATAATAAAGTCTCCCATTAAATTGATTGTTTCTAAATCTTCTTCATTTATTTTTTCTTCACTAAGCCAGCATTTAGCTAGTTTTTTAAGATTAGATTCAAATTTATTTAATCCTAGTTTTTCTAATTCAGTATCAATATAATTGTAATCTAAACTATTCTCATATGCATTTAGATAAATATATTCATCAATTACATTTCTAATGCCCATTCCTCCATTAGAAAAATGTTTGGCAGCATGAGCAATCATATAAATATAATAATCTTCTTGCGAAAATACATATTCAAAATTACTATTTTCCTTTAAATGTAATCTTTTAAAGAAATCTTTATAATATACATGATAGCTGTAACATTCATTCATTAAATCACGATGCATTTCTACATTCATAAAAGGAACTTTCATATAAGCATCATGATTTCCTATTAAATATGATTCTACATCATATCCTAAGTCTATCATCATTTTTTTGATTTCCTTTGATTTTTCTTTATCAATATAAATATCAATATCAGCCATAGATCGCATATCATATGATGGATACATATATTTGATTACAGATCCTTTTAAAATGGCATATCTAATACTTCTTTTTTCTAATTCTTCTTTTAATATTTCCATTTCACATTCTTGAGTAGCTGATTTGCTTAATTCTAACTTGTTTGCTTTATTTAATGCTTCAATTATTTTAGAATCAATATTTAAAGAAGTATTCTTATCAATATATTTCATCAATGCATAATAAAGAATATTAGTTAAAGAATGAAATTTTGCTATTTTATATAATGCATCAAAATTAGGATTATCCAATTTTACATCTTCATTTATCAATAATAGCCTAATTAATGATATTAAATCACTTGCGTTTTTATCCATAAAATTTCCCTTCTATAAATATAATTTTATTGTTTTTTCTATCCAATAGCGCCAAACGATGTTTTTGTGCTTTTCTTCGATTGTTTTTATTCTCTTATATGCTTCCATTGCATCACTGACATCATGATATATATCAACAAATAAATAATCAATATCACTTAAATCTTGATTTAAATATTCATAAGCATCCATATTGATTATTTCAATCTTATCTTGAATATTCTTTTCAAATTTAGTTAATATTTCTTTTTTGAATAAAGAAATAACATCCTTATCAAGTTCAATTATTCTTACCTTTTTTACATTATCTTTGATAGCACACATATATGCGAAATAGCCCATGCCAAGGCCTAGGGTGCAAACATTGCCAAATGCGTCATCAATATCTTTCTTCATCGTATTGATTTCATTGGGTGTGATGCTCATCCATAAACGATCATTTTGATAGATACTATCATATTTGAAGATTTTGTTGAAATAGCCAATTCTTGGAATTATTTTACCATCTATTTTTTTCATATCATCGCATACAAATAATTGATATGCTTTATAATGGTCTATTTTGATTTGCCAGTTATGATATTTCTTATAATTTAGCTTGATATTTTGATAGTATGGATTATTAACATATTTAGTTTCATCTTCTAATATAAGCATATTTTTGATATATTCATTATATAAGATTTTGTCTTCCATATTATCATTGATATCAAGGCCTAGGTAAGTTGCTAAAAAAATTGCGACTGCTTCAGTTTCGGATAAGCCAAGGCTTGTAATTTTCTTTACTTCATCTTCTTTTATCATATCACTATAATCGTTTAAATATAGTGATAATAATCTTAATATTCTTTGATTGTATTTTTCTACTTCCATATTGTATATTATAACATATTTTCCCATTTTAAAAAAGGAGAATATAAATAAAAGCTGATATAAATATCAGCTAATATTTTATGCATTTTGTTTTGCACGTTTTTTTGATGTTTGTGCTAAGCTTGCACCTATCAATCTAATTAATCTTACACTGCCCCAAATAGCACTAATTCCTAAGAAGAATGCTAAGAAATAGCAGAATAAGAATACAAGATATGGCACCTTAAGATAAATAATTGAAAGTATTGGTAATGAACAATTATAATATGGTGAAATATAGAACATATTTAATGATTGTCCATATACATTTAATTCTGTACTGAAATATAATTTATATGAAACAATATTTCCAATTAATGCGAATGCAACAATTACCAAGAATACAATAAATCCTGGGAATAAATCTTTGAAATAATTATCAGTATAATTTCTAGATCTTTGTAAGTAAATACCCATTACTACCATTGATGAATGCCAAAGCATTGTATGAATTAGAATTGTAACATATGATGTGCCGAAGCAATCGCCCGGATAAGTCATAACTGCTAGTCCAGCAATTAAACCAAAGAATGCTAAGAATTTATATAACGCTTCTTTTACTTTTCCTTCTTTTAATAATGGCGCAAAAAATGCTACAAACATCGGTACAGAACAGAATTGGTATGGGAATGCATGCCATTGATAATATCCTGCATCTAAAGTATAGAAGATTTGTTTGTAGATTTCTGCTATCATCAAAATAGTTCCAATAGTAAATACTACAACATTATCTTTCTTTCGATCGTGCTTGCTAGCAACGAATTTACACAATATAATTGTGACTATAATCATAATTGCGACCCACATCAAATGGTACCAACCATATGATACTGGTCTTTCACCTGGCCATAGCCAGTTTGTAACTAAATTTATTAACATTTTTATATCCTCTTTTCAAACCTTATATATTATAACACATTCTTTTAAAAAAGTCCAATTTATAGGCTGATAAGAAAAGAACTCCAAAAATGGAGTTCTCTTTCTTATTATATATAGCAATTCTAATTACTATTCATTTAATGAAAAATGTCCCTTATTCCAAATTACTGATGAAGCATATGTACCACTCCATTGTTCCCAAGTAGTTGTACCAGGAATAACAGAATATAATGTGATAGTCTTAGATGTTGAACCTAATGAAACAGTTACATCATAACTTACAGTTGTAGTGATTTCTGGGGCCTTAACTACACGTCCATCATTACCGATGATTGTTGGATTATTAGATTTGAAAGAAATAGTAACATCTTTATATTCTGTTTGAAGAGTATATTCTAAATTAACCATTTCCATAAATCTTGGCCAAATTTCACCAGACAAGAATACTTGTGCACAGTTCTTACCACTGAATGTATTATGCATTTGTACTCTTGTAGTATCAATGTTATTTCTTACACAAATGTCAGCTACTAATTTAGCAGTTCTTTGCCATGTATCATAGCTATCATCTGATGTATTAACGTTCATTTCAATACCGATTGAGTTATTGTTTCCACCATGAGATGAAATCTTACCATAAGATGAACTCCACCAAGTAAGCCCCATATAATACTTACCATTTTCAATCTTCCAAGTAGGTCCTAAATATGTAAGTAATGCATCTGTAGTTGGAGTTGAGCCTGTATCAGGAACAACGATTGAAGTTGCAGTGCCATTACATGCATAAACATAGCCGCTTCCTTTTGGAACAATTGTAAACTTAGGTTTAACGCCTTCTGTTGCAGCAACGCCTGTATCGTACCAAGTAAATGTAGAGCCTGTACCATCACCTGCATGATAAGCAATATATTTTTCAGGAACAACGCCCCATACTAAATCATTACCTACTGTATAGTGAATTGATGTTTCACCACTACTCATACCAGATGCAATACTTTCTGAAGTACCAGTTAATGTTGCAGTATCATGAACACATACAAATTCAACTGTATCTACAGAACGTCTTGATTTATGGTTGTTAGGATTTCCTTCAGATGTAGCATAATATTTTTCATTAATTACAAGTGGTGTAGCTAAGAATCTATTAACTGAACCATAAGTTGCTTTATAATATCTTTCTCTACCATCATTATATAAGCAAGCATTACCAATATCAACAACAGCAAAGTTGTTTTCCGCAATTAATTTAATTACTTCATCAACCTTATTAGCTGTATTTAAGTTATTAACTGTGAAGCCTACATCAAGTTTAGTAGAACCAACTGCAATAGTAACTACAGCATTTCCTTCTTTAAGGGCTTTTACTGTACCACTAGCATCTACTGTTAAAACACTTGAATCACTGCTTGTATAAGTGATATTGCCACTTAAAGCACCAATAAGTGTAGGTTGTAATTGGTATGTTTCATTAATAGCTAAAACACCATCAAAGCCTGATTTGAATGTAATATCAATTGACGAAATTGAATTTACAGTAATTTCAAATTTCTTCACAAACTTACCAACATAATCCTGAACTGTGATAGTTGCTGTACCAGCATTAACAGCTGTTATCTTACCAGTATTTGTGATATCAACAATATCTTTATTAGATGTTGCATATAATACTTGTTTGAAATAAGCATCTGATGGGCTAACACTAGCAGTAATTTGAAGAACATCACCAGTTGTAATTGTAGTATCAAAATCATTAATATTAAGTGCTGTAACTGGATTTAATTCATGCCATGATGCATAAACATTTGTAGTACCAATAATTGTACTTGGTCCAGATGTAACAGCATTACCATCTTTATCAACCCAACCTAAGAATTCATTACCTAATTTAGTTGGAGTAGGGAATACTACAGCATCACCTTGTTTATAAACAATCTTATCGACACTTACATTTTGCTTGTAGAATTTAACAGCAACAGGTTTGCTTTGACTTGCTTGTTTGATATTATCAAAGAATACGACATCACCAATTTCTACAAGTTCAACTTGTGGATGAACGGCAGCAAAAGATTTATAAGAATTAGAAATTGTTAATACATATTCAGCACCTGATGGCCATTTAGAACTACCAGATTTTAAGATATTAATAACTTCATAATACTTAGTTTCACTGTTCTTACCGATATAAATACGATCTGAGAATGTAGCAGTAGGATCTGAAGATTGAGTACTCATGAAAATATCACTAGCATAAGCACCACCCCAGAAATTACCATTATATGAAGTTACATTAATAATAGCATTAGCACCACTTGCTTCATATAATTCTTTACAAGCTCCACCATTGAAGTTCAATACATATTGATTAGGAGCCTTAGTAATTTTAAGCACAAATTCAGCTTTAATGTTATCAGCTTTTGCAGTAATAACAACTGTACCTGCAACTTTAGCAGTAACTAAACCATTTTGATCAACACTAGCTAAAGTATTATCTAATGATTCCCATGTAAAAGTTGTAGTACTATTATCAGAAATAGTAGCTGTCAATTGAAGAGTTTCATTAGTATAAACTTCTTTTGCATCACCTTCAGCTGAAATAGTGATTGTTGGAAGTTCTTTTACTTCTACAGTCAATGTTATTTTATTATCAGAATAATCTTTTAAATAAGCAGTAATAGTAGCATTACCTGCATTTAAAGCATTAATTTTACCATTTTCTACTTTTGCGACATTTTCATCACTTGATTCATAAATGATATCAAGAGCCACTTCAGAATCATTAATTATAGCACTAATCTTTTCATTAGATCCAGCTAACAATTCATAATTCTGTTTTGAAATAGCAAGACTTGGAGTTTTCTTATTATCTTCTCCTTGTTCTTCTTTTCCTCCGTTTTCTTCTTCCTTACCACAAGCTAGCGCAAATACGCTTAAGAATAAGAATAAGAAAACAAATAAGAATTTCATAATTTTATTCATATTTTCCTCCTATGAATTACGTAAATATTATATCACATATTGTTGAAAAAAGAAAGCCTTTACAACACTTAGAATAATTTATCGAAATCTTTTGGAATACTTGCTTTAAATTCGTATATTTTATCATTCATTGGATTTTTTAATACTAATTTACTTGCATGTAAACCTAGTCTATTTATTGGATTAGTAGGAGATCCATATTTATCATCACCAATTATTGGATGACCCATATCATTCATTGCTACTCTTATTTGATTCTTCTTTCCAGAATCAATATTTACAAGCAATAAACTATATTTATCATTTTCTTTCATTACCTTATAATGAGTAATTGCAAGTTCTCCTTTTTTTGATTTAGATGTATACATTAGATTTGTTTCTGCCTTCATTAAATAAGATTTAATGCTTCCACTCTTTTCATCTAATGTTCCATCAACAACTGCAACATATTCTCTTAAGCTAACGAGTTTATTCCAATCTTTTTTCAAAACTTCATTTAATTTATAATCTTTTGTGAAAAGTAAGACACCTGATGTATTTTTATCAATACGATGCACTCGGAAACATCTTGCAGTTTTATTTTTAGATTGTAGATATTCTAATACTTGTTTATATGCTGTATCTACTTTTTCTTTATCACTTTCAACTGATAGTAAACCAGAAGGTTTATTAATTGCGATGAAGTCATCATCTTCATATATAATATCTAAATGTTTCTTAACAGTTTCTTTTTGTTTTTTCATTTTTTCTAAACCGATTATTGGTTTAGGAGATACCATAACAACATCACCACGATATAATTTATAATTGTATTGTGAACATACAAGCCCATTTACTGCAACACATTTTTTTGAAAGAATAGCTTTTACATTATTTCTTGATTCTTTTGATAATGTTGTCAATAAAAATTCAAACAATTCGATTTCTTTATTAACATTGTATTCTTTAATAGTAGCCATTTGCATTAAATAGCGTTTCTTTTGCATATATTCATCATGTTTGTTTTTTCTATCTTCAAAATATTTTTGCTTTGATTGTTTACTCATAGTTTTCACCTACATTATTATAACATAATATTGAAAAAAACTAAATATTTTTTCTTTTTCTATTGCACTTTCAAATATTAGTATGGTATAATTTATTCAACAAAACCTATGATAAGGAAATAAAACTAATGGTGCATTCCAAGAGAGTCTGAGATGGTGGAATTCAGATAAAACGCAAATTAGTAAATGGACCTTTGAGGGCAAGCTGAAAAGTAATGAGTAGGACTTGACGGAACTCCCGTTATCGAGGAATAAATGTGATGGCATTTATAAGTGGTTCAATTTTTGAACAATAAAGGTGGTACCGCAGGCGGTGGTATATAGAAATGATATTTAACGCTTGTCCTTTTAATATAAGAGGACTAGCGTTTTTTTATTACAAGGAGGTCTATATGTTGTATTTTAAACCGACATGAACTTTTTCTTATTTTTTAATCAATAACAATAATAATAAAAATAGAAAGGAAGTAAAAATATGAAAAAAGTTATTAAATTATTATCATTAGTTTTAGTATTTGTTTTAAGTTTATGTTTATTTGGCTGTAAAAAAGGTGACAAAGTACAAATTGCGATTGTGCAATACGTATCACATGCATCACTTGACACAATTAGAGATGCAACTGTAGAAGCTCTAAAGGCTGAAGGCTTTGAAGATGGAAAGAACTGCAAGATTATTTTTGAAAATGGTAATGGACAAGCAGCAACAATTGCGTCTATTATGAGTTCTTTAAAAGCAAAAAATGTTGATATAATCATTGCTATTGCTACTCCTACTGCAGCTGAGGCTATCAAATATAGTGAAGATATTCCTGTAATATTTGCAGCTGTTAGTGATCCTACTGATATTTTAAAAGCAGGAAAACAAGTTACAGGTACAAGCGATGCTATTCAAGTAGAATTAATTCTTGATTATATTCAAAAGATGATGAAAGATAATACTAGAGATTTAAATAAATTAGGTTTTATTTATAATCCAGCTGAGGCTAATTCAGTAACAAATCTTGCTAAAATTCAAACATATTTAAATAATACAAGCATTGAATTAGTTGCTAAAACTATTTCTGCATCATCAGAATTAGAATTAACTTCAAAAGCACTTGCTAGTCAAGTAGATGCTATCTTTATTACTGATGATAATACTGTTGCATCAGCAATGTCAGTTCTTGCAAATGTTGGTATTGAAAATAACATTCCGGTATTCTGTGGAGTTGATAGTGAAGTAAATGATGGTGGCCTTGCAACAATTGGTATTAATTATTACAATCTAGGAATTGAAACTGGAAAAATGGCTGCACGTGTGTTAAATGGTGAAAAAGCTGAAGAAATTCCTTATAAAGTATTTGATTCTGGCTTAAAACTATTTGTGAACAAACAAACACTAAATGCACTTAAGATGACAGTTAGTGAATATGATGGAGATTTAGTATATTTAAACGAATAATTTCGTAAGGAGGGCTCATTATGAGCGTTGGTTTAATTTTTACTTGTATTCAAATAGGCCTATGTTTTGGTATAATGGCAATGGGTATTCATATATCATTTCGTACCTTAGGTGTTCCCGATTTAACAATCGATGGTTCATTTACCCTAGGTGCAGCTACAAGTGCGATATTTTGTTTGTACAACTTGCCAATTTTAGGGCTTATCTTAGGAATGATATTTGGTGCTCTTGCTGGTATAGTAACAGGTATTCTTCATACTAAGCTTAAAATTCAAGCAGTACTTGCTGGTATATTAACAATGACAGGTTTGTATTCAATTAATTTTTGGATTACAAAGCGTCGTCCTTCAATTACTCTTTACCAAAACAAAACTATCTTTTCATTTTTAAGTAATTTAAAAAAGGTTGATTTCTTAGGTTCTAACTTAAAAGAAGCATTAACATTATTAATTCTTTTAATCATTGCGATAATTATTATCATATTGTTAGATCGTTTCTTTAGAACTAATATCGGTCTTGCAATTAGAGCAACAGGCGATAATGAAGAAATGGTAAATGCTTCTTCTATCAATACTGATTCAATGAAAATTATAGCTTTCGCAATGAGTAATGCTTTAGTTTCTTTAGGTGGAAGTTTATATGTACAGCTTCAATCAAATTATGATAATTCTTATGGTAATGGTATGATGGTAATTGGTGTTGCAGCAATCATCATTGGTGAAGCTTTATTTAGAAAAAGAAAACTTGCAAAAGCTTATATTATCTCAGTTGTAGGAGCTATCATTTATGAATTCATCTTTATGCTTGCTCTATTAATTGATAATGTTAATCCAATTGATATCAAGATTATTACAGCAATCATTATTGTTTTATCTGTATGCCTACCTATGCTTTATAAAAAAATAAAGAAAGGAAGTAAGAAAGATGCTTGAAATTAAAGATTTAAAAGTTATTTTTGAACAAAATACTGTAAATGAAAAAATAGCCCTTGATGGACTAAATCTAAAACTTGAGGATGGTGATTTTCTTACTGTTATTGGTTCTAATGGTTCAGGTAAAACAACTCTTCTTAATGCTATCTTAGGTCTTGTTGAAAAACAAGCTGGTACAATTATCTTAGATGATGAGGATATTACTAAGAAACCATCTCATAAAATCGCAAAAGATGTTGGTGTAGTTTTCCAAAATCCACTTCGAGGAACTGCACCTAATATGAGTATTGAAGAAAACCTTGCTTTGTCTTCTGCTAAAGGTAAATTTGGTGTATTTTCTAATGGCACAAGCAAAAAAAACAAGCAAAAATTTAGAGAAGCACTTAGCACATTGAACCTAGATTTAGAAAATCGATTAGAAACTAATGTTGCATTACTATCAGGTGGTCAAAGACAAGCATTAACCTTACTCATGGCCACAAACGAAAAGCCAAAATTACTACTTCTTGATGAACATACTGCTGCACTTGATCCAAAAACAGCAGCAAACATCTTAAGTCTTACTGATAAAATTGTAAAAGAAAAAAAGATTACCACAATAATGATTACTCACAACGTGAAAGATGCTATCACTTATGGTAATAAATTAGTTCTTTTAAATGAAGGAAAGATTAAATTATATTTTGATAAAGAAGAAAAAGAGAAATTAACAGTTGAAAAAATTCTTTCTTTATACAACTACAATTTATCTGACACCCAGATATTTAATTAAAAAAAGATACATAGTATTACTATACTATGTATCTTATTTTTCTAGCATATATCAGCATAATTTGCATCAATTAGTTTTATTAAATCATCTGATGCTAATTCTATTTGTGTTCCCTTTTTTCCACCAGATACACAAATACTATCATATAGCATTGCATCTTCATAAATAAAGGTTTTGAATTGCTTCTTCATTCCTATTGGACTACATCCACCATGTACATAACCTGTTAGAGGAAGTAAATCTTTCATAGCTAGCATTTCTATTTTCTTTTCACAAGCAGCCTTAGCTGCTTTTTTTAAATCTAATGTTTTATTAACAGGGATACAAAATACATAATTATGCTTTGAATTAGATATTGTAACCAATGTTTTATAGACTCTATTAGGATCAATTCCTACAAGCCTTGCGACACTTTCTCCATCTGTTTCATTACTGTCATAAAAGTGAGGCACATATTTAATATTTTCATAATCTAAAATACGCATTACATTGGTTTTATCCATCTTAATTACCTAAAATCTTTATTTTCTTTTCTTCTATCATATTTTGTAAATCAGCAAGTGTTTTAATATCAGCTTCTAATCTAAGTGCAGCTTGCTTAAATTTGTTTTCATCATCATCGTATGCGAAATTAGCATAAACAGAATGAGCATAATAATTTCTAATCTTAGTGATTTGTTTTAAAGAAAGATATTCATCTATTGAAAATGTATTTAATTTACGACGTATATCAAATTCTTGAATATTAAGAAGCGTTTCTCCTAAGGTCATCATCTTAATAGCATCAGCATTTTCAGAAGAACCATTTCCCAAAATATTTAAATATATTTCTTTAATATCATGCTCAATAAATTGAGCATACATCATTACTTCACCAAGAGATCTATTGAAATCATTGAGATTGCTGATCATTTTTCTTATCCTTTGTTAATTTAAAATAATTTATATCCATATTAGCCAAACTAACATAACGTTTATTTGCGATAAATATTGGTCTTCTATCAATAAAGAATATATGTAATGATTCCCAAATAAATACCCATGAGAAGATTTGAATTAATTGATTCCATAATTCCAAACTATAAAATCTTTGATAGATTGCCATGATAACAAGTCCAGCGAGTCCAATCAACATAAATGTTGCAGCAACAAATAATTTTTGACGCATTTGTTGATGCAAATCACTAATCTTTAAACTGTAATAATTATGAACTGCCTTTCTATATACTGATTTATCCTCATCCCAAATAGTATCACTATATATATTTAGAATAAATTTGTCATAAGGTCCATACTCTCTTGCCGTGTTTTCTAAGAAATCGGCTACTTCCGATGATATTACTGGTTTATCTTTTAGTGAATACATTGATAAAAAGTAGGTATCATCAATTACCGTCATGTTAATTTCCTTTACTGATTCAATCTTTTTCTTCATTTTATATTTTTAACCTTTCTAAATAAGTATTGAAAATAATATACCTAATACTGCACTAAGTGCAATAAATATTATATTATTCAGCTTCTTCTTGAATATTAATCTATATAATACCAAGATAACAATTAAAACTAGAATTATCACAAAGCTTACGAGATTAAAATTGAATACTTGAATATTTTCATAAACTAAAGCCTTGAATAATAATACTAAGCCTGTCGCACTGATAAGACCAATAACTACTGGTTTTACGCCTGTAAAGAAATTTTTTACACCTTTTCTTTCTAAAAATTTCTTTAAGATAGATGCAACAAGCACAATAATTATAAACGATGGTAAAACAACACCAAAAGTTGCAACAATAGAGCCTAATACTCCAGCTTGAGTAAAGCCAACAAAGCTTGCCATATTAATCGCAATTGGTCCAGGAGTTGCTTCACATAAACCGATAAAATCATAAAATTCTGCTTCCGCAATCCATTCATGGAATAGAACAGTTTCTTTTATCAGTGGTATCATTGCATATCCACCACCAAAGGTGAATAAGCCAATTTTAAAGAATTCCAAAAATAATAGCACGTAAATCATTCTTGTTTACCTGCTTTCTTGATACTACCACACACAATTCCTATTATTCCTCCAATTAGAATAATGAAGATTGTAGAAAAACTCCATGAAAAGATTTCAATGCATAACATCAATATTATAGTAAGAACTAACAATATAATAAATAATGCTTTTTTCTCAGCTTTAATTATCATATTGATTCCTGCTTTTAAAATAAGGATAGCAACAGCACATTTTATACCAACAAAAGCATATTTAACATATTGGTTTTGAATGAAACTGTTGTAAATGAGAGATATTAGAATAATTATTACCATTGATGGTAATACAACTCCTAATGTAGCAAAAATACTTCCAAGTATTTTTCTATTTTTGTAACCAATATAAGTTGCCATATTGATGGCAATCGGTCCAGGAGTGCTTTCTGCAATAGCAATTATCTCTAGCATCTCATCATTACTTATCCATTTCTTCTTTTCAACAATCTCTTCCTTTATTAATGGTATCATTGCGTATCCACCACCAAAGGTAAAGAGACCTATTTTTAAAAATGTGATAAACAATTTAAATAACATAATAATTCTCTTTCTTATTATATATTATACCACAATTAACCTTATTTGGCAAATTGGCCTAAATTAAAAGCACCTTATAGGTGCTTTTATTAGAATATTTCTTTTAAAAATGAATCTATTTTCTTTTCATATTTTTCTGTATCTACTAAATTACTTTCAGCATGTAGAGCACAATCAATTAATAATAAATCTTTTTTTGAAGTGCATGCATCATAATTCATTTTAGAGAAAAATGTAGGTACAAAGCGATCAAGGCTTCCATGAATAAATAAAATTGGATATTTAGAATTAGCTACTGTTTTAAGGGTGCTTGTTTTAATATCACGGTGCCAGATTAGTTTTAAAAATGTGCGGAAACAGTTTACTATTAATTTATTTCCTTTTAATAAATACATAAATTCATCGTAGCATGATGTGTATCCACAATCAGCTATTATGCATTTCACATTTTCAAGTTCTAAATTGGCATCAAGTAAGACTGTATTAGCTCCCATTGATACGCCAGCTAAAATAATATCAACATTATGATTATAGATCTTATTCATATAATCAATCCATTCAAGAAGGTTTTCTGAATCCAGAATACCTAGACCCATTCTTTTTCCTTCACTATTTCCAAGACCTTCTTGATCTATTAAAAGTGTATCATATCCCTTCTTTAACATCCATGAATTGACATGTAATATTTCTACTTCATGGCAAGATTTATAGCCATGGACAAAAATACATAATTTGGGTCTCTCACTTTTATCTTGTTTTATTAGATAAGCCTTTAAATTAATTCCTCTTTTATTTTTTAAAGTCAATTCTTCTTGATATTTTTCATATTCTTGAAATTCTTTTCTTCTCTTCAACAATTCTTCTTTAAATACAAACCAATGACTATCTTCCTCAATTTCATCTATATTTGGTCTCTTTTTACATATCATCAAGATATTATAAGCATACAAGCCACATGCTAACCAAAATATAATGAACAATAATAAAATTGATGCTAAGATAATTAAAATAATAAGATATAATTCCATTACTTTTCTCCTTTAAGTAATTTAATAATTTCTTTTATTGCGCTTACCAAAAAGAATATATTTTTCCCATTATCTTTCATTGTATCAAGTGGTGGAATATGAATAAATAAAGCATTGCCATCCATCTCTTGAAGCGATAAATAATATACTTCATTACAAATGAATCTACCAGCATCATCACTTTCATATAAATGATAATTATTTAGTTCATTTATAATTCTATTTATATCAATTTTTGTGTATAAATAATCAGTACCTTGATTATCTATCTTTTCACCATTTTTAAAAACACCATCATTATCAGCAATGCTAGCTTTCATTTCATTGCATGCACGTTTTTCTATTGATATTTCATTTCTTGATGCTGCATATCCAAGTGATAAAATAAAATCAATTTTATCTTTTTTTATTTTCTTAAGCAGTATTTCTTTTGCGTGTGCATATGATACTGGAAGCAATATTTTTTCTACATCACAATCTTCTATATTTTTTAATATTTCTTCACTAGGATTAATTCTATCATTATTAAAGGCTTCAAATGCTGTTAAAAGTATTCTCATATTTTACTCTCCTTTTCAAAGCCATGAATCCAATCACTAAAATGATAATAAAAGAAATAAAAGATAGAACTTATCGACCAAGTAATTGGATATGCCCAATATATTAATTTAATATCATATGATATTGACAGTGCAATATTGATATATGTTACTCTTAATACGCACCATACTATTAACATAACCAGCATTGGTACTACTGCTTTTCCTGCTCCTCTACAAACAGCACTAATTGAATGTGAAAAAGATAGTAAGAAATAGAATAAGCAAGCAACTAATGCTTGGTCCTTCGCATATTGGATTACATTTGCATCATTAGTGAATATTAGTGCGATGTATTGAATAAAGAAATATATTATTAAACCAACAATTTCCGCTAAAATCATTGAACAAATAATTCCAAATCTTGAACCATTTCTAGCTCTATCATATTCTTTAGCACCCAAGTTTTGACTGATAAAAGTAGTTAAAGCTAAATTGAATGATGTAATAGGTAAGAATGCAAAGCCTTCTATCTTACCATATATTCCGTATCCTGCTTGTGCAATACCACCAAATGAATTGATATTTGATTGTACAAAAACATTAGCAAGACCAATCACAGAATTTTGAATACCAGATGGCACTCCATATTTTAAGATACAGATTAGCATATCTCTATGTATTTTTACTTCTTTTATTTTTAATTGATAGATTGTACCTTTTTTAAGCAAAAATAACAAGCAAAGTCCCATACTTACAAAATGACTAATGCCAGTTGCAAGAGCTGCAGATGCTACTCCTCCTTTAAATACAGCAATAAATAATACATCAAGGGCAATATTTAAAAGCGATGAAATAATTAAATATAAAAGTCCTCTTCTACTATTACCAACTGCTTGTAGGATATTATTTAAGAAGTTGTACATTACAGCACCACCAATACCTAAAAAATACACTTGAAAATAAGCAGTAGCCTCAGGAAGTACATCTTTATCAGTATTCATCCATACTAGAATATATGGTGATAAGAAATAACCTAAGATAGATAAGAAAATTGCAGATATTAGACCAACTGCCACATTTGTGTGAATAACACGGCGCATGTTGTCAAAATCTTTTTCACCAAAGAATTTCGCAATTATTACTCCTGCCCCCATTGCAGCACCAATAAAGAATGAGTTAAATAAGAATATTAAATTACCAGACGATGATACTGCAGCTAAAGCATTTGTACCTAAGAATTGACCAACAATAGCACTATCAGCAGAATTGTATAACTGCTGAAACAAATTACTCAAAAATATTGGTAATGCAAATGTTATAATCAATTTCCAGGTATTTCCCTTAGTCATATCAATGGTTTTTGCATGATGTACATGATTCATATTATTATACCAACTTTACGTTTAAATATTATAACACAATTATAATTATTTTGAAATAAAAATGCTTATACATATAAGAAAAAATGCATCAATATTTGATGCATTCTTCTTATAATTTTTCTTCTAATATTCTTTTTTGTTCTTTTAGGCCTAAATGCTTGTAAAAATTATAAGCATTATCATTGCCTTCCCATACATTTAAGGTAATGTAATCACAATTCATCATCTTTGCGTACATTTTTACGTATTCATATAAATGAGTACCAATTGATTGATGTAATAAATTCTTATCTACGCATAAATCATCAATATATAATGATCGATGTTGCACCTTAGATTTATTCTTTTCTTCTTCAATTATGCAAAAACAATATCCTTTCACTACATCATTTTCTGTATATACAAAGATTGGTTTTTTCGGATTTTTCATTATTGATACTATTTCTTTATCAGTGTACTTTTTGACTCCATCTACAAATAAATCTGGTCTTATTTTTACATGTAGTTCATGCACCTGATATAACAATTCATTTATAGCATCAATATCTTCTAGTTTTGCTTTTCTTATTACATATGCCATAATTTAAATCATCTTTGTTTCTTTTAATAATTTTTCAAATAAATCAATGTCTTCTTCAATAAATTTAAGACTTGATAACCAGAAATCTTTCTTTGTGATGTCAACACCCATAGTAGCAGCTACTTCTTCAACATTCATAAGGGCTGTATTCTTCAACATTTCATCATATTTAGCTACAAATCCAGCCTTGTCATCTAAATATTTCTTATATAATCCTTTAGCATATAACAAGCCAAAAGCATATGGCCAATTATAATAATTCAAGTCAGCGCTATAATAATGACCTTTGCATAACCACATATATGGATGTCTATATTTCTTATCTAGGCCATCACCATAAGTTTGATCTTGAGCTTTTAGCATCATCTTGCACATGTCTTTAGCGTTTAGTGGTTGTTCAATTGGAGTTTCTAATACTGATTTTTCAAATAAGAATCTTGATAAAATATCTACTACACATTGACTATCTTCTTGAAGTGATTCTTCAACAACTGTCAATTTTTCAAATGGATCATCAAGTTCATTGATCATTTTCTTAGCCATTAAAGTTTGACAGAATATTGATGCAGTTTCAGCAAGTTGCATTGGATAATCTCTATTTAATATCTTATTTTCTAAACATACTTTACCATGATATGCATGGCCTAATTCATGAGCTAGAGTTTGTACATCACCTAATGAACCAGTAAAGTTAGTTAAAACACGAGACTGCTTATGATTATCAATGCCAGCACAGAAGGCACCACCTTGTTTACCTGCTTTTGGATATACATCAATCCATCTATTTTCAAATGCATCTTTTCCCATTTCATATAATGAATTAGAAAATGATTTATAAACATCTAATACCAAGTCTTTAGCTTCTTCAAAAGTATAAGTCTTTGTTAATTTACCCATTGGTGCGAACAATTCATAGAATGGAAGACCATTTTCATATCCTAATGCCTGTGCTTTTAGTTTGAAATATCTTCTAAAATTCTCTTGTTCTTCTTTTAGTGCTTCAATTAAAGCATCTAAACTAGCCTTTGTCATATTAGATTGGCTTAATGTTTTTTCTATTGCATCTTTATAGCCTCTTAAATCATCCATAATATTAACTTCTCTTTTAATATTATTAAGAGCCATAGCGATACTTGTATCAATTTGTTTGTAAGCCTTAAGTTCGGCTTTATATGCATTAAATCTAACATCTTTATCGTTATCATAAGCTAAATTTCTAGCTTCTGATAAAGGCATTTTTTTACCTTTAACTTTTACGAGTAAATTAGAAGTAAGTAAGTCTTGTAAATAAGACCAAGAATCACTTGCAACCATTCCAAACTTGCTTGCCATTACTTCTTCTTTATCGCTTAGCATATGCTTAGCTTCTTCCTTGATATTTTTCAAATTAAAAAGATAATCTTTAATGATATTTGATTTTTTTGCACATTCATCTAAATCAAGGTCTTTTAATCTTTTCTTAAGTTCTACCTCAGGTAGCACTAATTCTTGAAGCATATAATCAATTTTACTTTCTTCACTTTGAGCCTTATTATCATTAGTATTTACAGCTAAGCGAAGACCATTATAAGAATATAATTCACTTATTAAAGCTTCTATTTCTTCATCTAATTTTAAATATCCTTCAACAAAAGCTAAATCATCTAATTTATTATTTGAAGTAAGTTTCTTTACTTCTTCTATTTTTTTCTTTAGGACTTTAAAGTCTGCTTTATATTTAGGATCATTATGCCCCTTATACATTATCTCTAAATCCCAAGTCATATTTTCATTCATAATATTATTCTCCTTTTTTATAATTGCTTAATCGCTTAACTAAATTAATCAATATTTCTGTTATTTTTTCCATTGATTGAACAGGCACATATTCAAATCTTGAATGTCCATTTTCATATCCTGCAGAAATATTAGGGCAAGCCAATCCTCTTGAACTAATTGATGAACCATCAGTTCCCCCTCTAAAAGCAAGGTGTGTTGGTTTTATATTTGTATCTTTAATAGCCTCTACTAATTCTTTTGTCATAAAAGGATATTTATCAACTACCTTTTTCATTGATGAATATGAATTAGCCCATTTCAAAGAAACTGTATTCTCTCCATATTTTTCATTCATGAGATCTTTAATTCTTTCTAATGTTTGTTTCTTTTCATTAAATAAGCCTTCATCATGATCTCTAATCAAACAATACAAATTAGCTTTTTCTACATTTCCATCTAAATAGTGAGGATGATAATATCCAACTCTACCTTCAGTATTTTCTGGTCTAAATGGTGGAATTTGATTAAAAATGTCGTTTGCAATCGTTAGTGCATTTTTCATAATACCCTTAGCAGTACCTGGATGAACATTTTTACCAATAATTGTGAATTGGGCTTCACTAGCGTTAAATGTTTCATCGCTGTAATAACCGACATAATCACCATCTAAGGTATACGCAATATCAGCACCTAAAATATTAAAATCTAAGTCTTTAGCAAGTCCTCCCACTTCTTCATCTGGAGTAAATGCTAAACAAATATCACCATGTTTAATTTCTTGATGTTTATTGATATAATCTGCCATTGTGATTATTTCAGCAATACCGGCCTTATCATCGCCACCAAGTAGAGTAGTACCATCAGTAAAAACAATATCCTCACCAATATATTTTAAAATATTAGGGAATGTTTTTACATCAAAAATAATTTTTTCTTTTTCATTCAATACTACATCTTCGCCTTGATAATTTTTGTACACAAATGGTTTAACATTAGATGCACATACATCAGGAGATGTATCCATATGCGCAATAAATGCTACACTTAATGCACCTTCTACATTAGCTTTTACCTTAGCATATACTATACAATTCACTTCATCATAATAACAATCACTAAATCCTAAATTCATGCATTCTTCATATAAGATTTTTGCTAAATCAAATTGACATTGTGTTGATGGAGTGCATGTAGCATTTGCTTTTGATTGTGTATCGACCTTTACATATTTAATAAATCTTTCTAAAACGTCATTATAAAAATTACTCATAACATCACCTATTGATTATTATACCAAAAATTATACTTTTTCACAATTGATATATAAATATTAATCAAAATTATTGAAATTTAAAAAATTTAAATGTATAATAATAATGTATATGAGGAAAGGAGATTCATATGGCAAAAGAAAAAAAGGAAAAGAAAGAAAAGGGCGCATTAAAGAAAGAGTTTATGGCCTTTATTGCTAGAGGCAATGTCTTAGACATGGCTGTCGGCGTTATTATAGGTGGTGCATTCAATGCCATCGTTACAGCACTTGTTAACATCTTAATGAGCGTTTGTACATGGTGGGTACCTGGTGGTATTAAAGGTTTAGTTACTGTACTTCCTGCTGCTAACAATGCACAAAAAGGTTTAAATGAAGCTATCGGCTTAGGTCAAAAATTTGCTGCTGCAGATTTACAAACTTTAGGTACTGAATTAGCAAAAGCAAATTATGCTGATCAAATCGCTAATAACCCAAATTATTTACTTGAAAACCCTAACTTAATTGAAGCAGCTAAAACTACAATTTTAAGTAAGTATACATTACATGGTACTGTTTACACTTATAATTTATCAGCTGTTATCGATTGGGGAACATTCATCAACGCTATTATTTCATTCATCTTAATTGCAATCACATTATTCATTATTGTTAAAGTTGCAAATAGAATGGCTAAAGCTAGAGAAGAAATGAAAGCAAAAGCTGCTGCTGAAGCTGCTAAATTATTAAAGAAGGAAGAAGCTCCTGCTGAAGAAGCTGAAGAAAAACCTGCTGAATAATAAAAAAATAAAAATCATACCGCGAGGTATGATTTTTTATTTTATCCATTATATTTCCAAAGTGGAAAATACTTTGAAGTTTTCTTTTGATATTCTTTATATTCAGGATATTTCGATGCAGAAATTGCTTCTCCAAGGGTAGATGATCCCAAGAATAATAGAATTAAAAGCAAACATGCAAATATTGTCCAATTAAATAAGAATAAATGGTTTGTTCCTATTCCTAATGTAAAGATATAAATAGAAACCCAAAATCCTTGTTCTCCTAAATAATTAGGATGTCTTGATCTATTCCATATACCAGTTGTATTGAATCCCTTATTATATGGTGCTTCAATTTCTTCAAGTTTAGCTCCAGTTGCAAGTAATTCTTTTTTCTTTTTATGAAAATTCCATTGTTGAATATCAGCAATAGTTTCAATTCCTAAAAATACAAGTGCAAATATTAAAGCTACACAATCAAAAACATTAAAGGCATTTGCTGCATTCATTGCGACAACTGCAGGGAATGTAATTGCAAGCACTAAGAAGTTTTGATAGAGAGAAATAAATAATAAATTGAATAATGCCCAAACGAATTTATTTTGAAAAATCTTCTTTTTTCTCAGTATTGCCCATCGATAATCTTCTTCACCTTCCCAGAATTTCCATTTATATGCACCTTTTAAGGCGAAATTATAAGTTAATCTAATTCCCCATAAAGTAACAAGGAAAGCAATAATTACAAGTCTTATTTGGAAATTACCCATTATCATAATAATCCAAGAATAAACTATTGGAAGAATTGACCATAACTTATCCATTTGGGAATTGTTTCTTGATATTTCTCCCACAATAAAACAATATGCAATACTTATTATACAAACAATACTAATAATTTTTATTGTTTGAAGTTGGATTTCATTTAAATTAATTCCTTTAATAAAGCCTAATATTATTCCAGCAAGGCATATTAACACAACTAATACTATTTCTAAATATTTTTTCATTATTTATTCTCCTATACCAGCAGATGAAGTTTTATATTTATCTTCAACAATGCTTCCACCAAAGGCAGCACGCTCTGCATATTCTTCTATTTCTCTTTGTAAACTAGAACTTATTGCACTTCTTGTTGTATCTCCATGCCATTCGATGTTTTCATTTTTAATATAATCATTATAAGTATATTTAATGCCAACAGGACTTCTTCCATAAATCACAGAATAATGTACAAGTGCAGCAATATATGTACCCAAAGAAGTTGGATGACTTCCATCAGATTCCTTATTTAAATTAATTTCTGGATGGTTTTGATACATAAAATAGAATGCGTTACCAACTTTTGATGTTCCTAAATTAAGTTCATCTGCGATTGCTTCATATCCTGCTGCTAATTTTTGTGTCATTTCATAATAGTTCATACCAGCATATCCATCACGATAGCTCCATGTTTGATACATTATTACTCTTGTATCATATAAATCTACGTATGAGCATATTTCTCTAACAGCTTTATAAAAATTAGGTCTTGCAAGTGCTGGTTCATTACTTTGTGCTTGTAAGAAAATAATATCATATGTTTTTAGTTTTAATGCATCCATTAAATTCCTATGATATGTGCCATTTTCTCCTTCACAATAATTATATAAATATTGTCCTCCATATGCACATTTTTTAATATTTACATTAATTCCTTCAGCCTTAATCATTTCTTCAAGTAGTGTGTACAAGCAATTATAATTAGTAAAGCTATTACCAACCATTAATATATTTAAGTCTTCCATATATTTTTCTTCTCTATTTAACGCATTTCCATATTCTTTGTATTCTTTTCCGCATATATCACATTTACATGTTCTTACTTCACACATTGAGTTAGTTCTTTCTTGTGTAGAAAGTACTGTACCTGTATGTATATGATCAAGTTTAGGGTAAATTTTCATATCTTTAATATCTCCACATCTTTTACACTCATAATAATCTGAGCATCCATCTGCTTTTAATGTTGCCATCTTACCTTTTTTTAATACATAATCATGTCCTAATGCTTCAATTTCTTGATAATCTTCACTATATCCACATATTACGCATTTATGATATCCTTGATATCCAGGCTCAGTACATGTTGCAGCCTTTCCCTTTACTTTTTCAAATATATGATCGCATACTTCTACTTCAGGTTCTTTATCTTTATTATTGTCCTCATCTTCTTTTTTACATGCCACTAATATTAATGAAAATATTATTATTATTATTGTTAAAATCTTTTTAATTTTTTCATTCATAATTTACCTCGCTTATATATTGTATCATTTTTTTATTTTAATTACAATTGTTGTAAGCATTAAAAAAACTTTGATAAATAGTATCAAAGCATTTTTATCAGTGTATGAAATTTGTGGAAGTTCTTTTTTCTTCTTCTAATAATTCCTTGTAATTATCTTTAGCATCTTTAATAGCTTTAATTAAAAATACCATTCTTTTTGCAACTATTCTTGCATTTCTTAAGCCTTCTTTATCTTCCTCTATTTCACCCTTATTCATACCAAAAGCATTATTCCAATAATCACCAGATGCAATTGGCATACCAGTTATCGTAAAATATTTACACAAAACATCGAATGATGCTGTTGTACCACCTCTTCTTGCCACTGCAAAAGCTGCTCCAACCTTATATCTTTTATCAAATCTTGAACTTTGAAATAATCTATCTAAGAAAGATATAATAGTACCATTAGGAGATGCATAATATACAGGTGATACTAAGATAAGGCCGTCTGCTTCTTTAAATAATCTTGATGCAATATTAACTTCATCATCAAAGACGCATTTATTATTATCATGGCAATATCCACAAGCGAGACATCCTCTTATATCTTTATTACCAATATTTAAAACATCATAGTTTGCGCCTAAATCATCAAAAACCTTTGTTATTTCTTTTATTAATATTTCACTATTTCCACCTTGGCGTGGAGAACCATTTATTATTAATATTTTCATAAATACTCCTTTTTCTATATACTCGTAATCATAAACAATGATAAAGCTACAATAATTAAAACAAGCGATATAATTATCGATGCACCTGCCATATATTTATTTTTGTTCATCATCTTCATTTTATTTCCTTCACACTCTATCTTATTGTGATGCATACTTATAATTGAAATAATAATAATCATCAAGGACAATATAATTACACCTATTTTAATCACAACAAATAAAATATGATTATATTCAAGGTCCTTATTGCCCTTATACATATTTTCTATCAAATCCAGAACAATAGTAAAAGGCCAAAAACCATGCTTATTCAATAAATTAAAACCAAACACGAGAACGATGGATAACACAAACGCGAATATAAGAATCATGAATACTAATACTACAATTATTCCACAAACCAAAGTAGCTAAAAGTTGCTTGTAAAAGATTGCAATATCAAATATTAAAGCTAATACCAGCAGAGCACTAGCACTTATAATAGCTATTTTAGCATATTTATTAGCATTCATAACTTTTCCTCCATCTAGATACATTATAATACAAATATTTAATTAAGTAAAAAGTTTTTTAAAATAAGTGTTTTAATTTTGAAATTATTATGATAAAATATAAGGTATTAGAGGTGAGAGTATGCAATTTTTTAATTCTTACATCATTACAAACTTTATTCTTTTATGCTTAAGTGCTGTAATGACATTAATTGCACTTCAAAAATGGAAAGAACATCGAAAAACAAGTATTTATATGCTTGCTATTATTGGGACAACAATAATAATATCAATATTTGATACTTTTATTAAGATTGCTCAATATGAATGGAAAAGTGTTTTTCTAACAACTTTATTCTCATGTATCAATTATGTATTAAGACCTTCATGTATTTTACTGTTTATTTTCTTTAGTGGTTATAAGAAAAATAAATATATGTATTTGTTGTTTATTCCATTGGCAGTAGATTTTCTTATCTATATCTTGCCACTTATTCCAGCAACAAGTCATCTGGTTTTCCGCTTTTTATTAGGAGAAGATGGTGGCATTTACTGGTTTAGTGGAAACACAATTCTAAGATATACTTCACATATTATATCTGCTATATATTTAGCTTATTTATTATATCAATCAGTATTTTCAATTCAAGCTAAGCATATGTCATATGCACTTGCTCTTATAATTTGTGCAGTTGTCGTAATAATTGCAGTATTAATCGAAACATTCATTGATTCTACTGGAGATATTCATCTATTGAATACATCAATTGCGATAAGTGTAATCTTCTATTATTTATATATTGTAACTGAAAGAACTAAATTTGATCCACTTACTAATTTGTTTAATCGTGCAATGTTCTATTCAGATATGCCAAAAATGAAGAAAGATATTACAGGACTTATTCAAATAGATATGAATGGACTTAAATATATCAATGATAACTTTGGTCACTTAGAAGGCGATAATGGTTTAATCGCAATTGCTGATACATTAAAGAGATGTGCTACAAGAAAAATGTATGTTTATCGTTTAGGTGGAGATGAATTCACTATTCTAGCTACAAATGAAAGTGAAGAAAGAATTATCGAAACTATTAAGGATATCAAAAATGAACTTGCTAGAACTAAATATTCTGCAGCTATTGGTTTTGCATATCGCATTAGAAAAGATGATGATTTAAATACATTAATTAAGCTTGCTGATAATAGAATGTATGAAGATAAAGCATTATATTATAAGAATACAGGCTATGATCGAAGAAAAGCATAAAAAAGGAACTTCAAATTTGAAGTTCTTTTTTCTTTATATTATTTTTCATCTTTTATTATATGATATACACCTTGAGAAAATAATTTTTTAAAGCCAAGCGATACATATAAATGATTAGATATTGGATTTTTCTTATCTACATTTAAAGTTGCAACTTCATTCATATCTAGAATTTCATTTTTAATTGTGTTTACTATTTTACGAGCATAGCCAAAGTTTCGATATTCATCTCTTGTATATACTTCTGTTATATGATAAGAATTTATACTTTTATTAAATATCGCCATCGAAACAATCTTTCCATCTTTTTTGATAATTCGATATTTATCAATATTTTTCTTTATGCTTTCGATGTTTGCTTCATCATCCAAATTACAATCTTTAATAAATTTTACCTGCATTTCATATATTTCATCTACATCTTCTATTTTTGCATGCATTACATCTTTTGAAGATACTTCTGTATAATCCCTTGCTTCCATAAAATCCATAGCTAAAAATTCGAAGTATCTTTCATTTAATACTTCTTTTGATATTTTAAATAATTCATCTGCAATTACTGAAGATGTCATGATTTTATCGAAGTAATAATCTTTATTTTTGATATATCTAAGTAAAGAAGATAATAATTGAGGATTTCCATACAACATGAGTGCAAAATCACTGACCTTAAGTGCAAGTAATTTTTTATTATCTTCTTCTATCTTTATTGCGTAATTCTTTTTATTTATTTCTTTTAATAATTTAGCATCTAAATAAAAGAATTGGGTTAAATATTTATTTTCACTTAAGTAATTATCATTTTCTTTAATAAATGTATCTCCATTACTATATTCTTTTATCATAATCAACCTCGTTTTTTTATTATACAATAAGTATCATTTATTATCAATAAAAGATGTGCTTTTTTGCACATCTTAATATTTTATGAAGATGAAAGCATCTTCTGGATTTAATATGATTTCTTCATCGACATCTTGATTTTTAGGGATAAAATAGATTTCATCATTCTTTATATAACCAAGAAGCATATATTTTTTATCAAAACTTAAATAGAAGGATTGAATTAATTCTCTCTTATTTTTAAATCTTAATTCTTTTTCATCAATCATATCTTTCACATCTTCAATCTTGATATCAAAATAATCTCCACCTTCCATACTATCGATAGTAAGTAAACCATCAAAGAATTTTTTTGATTCTTTATTTAATGCTAATTGACTTAGAAGGAGACTCATCATTCTATTACTGATAATTGCATTTTTAATATTAAAATCATTGATGCTATTTAAATTCTTTGAATCTAATAGTTCGGTGATAAATGATAATTCATGGCGATCTCGATTTTTAAATGCAGTTTGTAGCGCAATCAATGTTACAAAAACATTAGCATCATAGCTATCACTATCTACTGTATCATCAGATAAGATTAATACTTTCTTTAATCCTTCTGTTTTTTTAATATCTTCAATTAATTTTGCTGTTTCATTCTTTTCATAATTAAATACTTTGAAATTAGATCCATAGCCTTCACTTGCGTAAGCTAGATTTTCACGAATGAACTTTCCTTTTTTATTATCACCGATCACAAAAATAGTACTATTTATACTTAAATCAACATTCTTTATGTTTAATAATTTAACTTTAGATAAATCACTTTTTTCTGTTCTCTTTATTTTTATATCTTCTTCTTCATCAGCAAGTACAA
>JAEEGL011086557.1_pt1 | contig 54657 bp, 46 predicted proteins | sample 9134231 | NCBI WGS metagenome assembly JAEEGL01 (sample SAMN16246548, study PRJNA631951) | gut metagenome | biome: gut microbiome; feature: rumen; material: fiber-attached | host: Bos | place: Iran: Karaj | collected 2018-10
CGGGATAAGCGCTGAAGGCATCTAAGCGCCAAGCCTCCCCGAAGAATGTCCGTCCCGGCGCGCGAGCGCCCTCAAGGCCCCCGGGAGACCACAGGGTTGACAGGCGGAAGGCGCAAAGCCAGCGCGGGTCTCAGCCGATCCGTTCTGATGGGCCGTGAGGCCTGGCCGCCTTCCCCCCCGCGCGGGCGACTTCGCCCCCGCGGGGGGCGAGACGATGGCGGCCCCTGAGAAAGGGCCCTCCGCATGGCCCCCTGCCTCCTCCCTCTCCGCTGCCGGGCTTTCCCCCTTTGGCTGGTGGCTCTGGCGGGGATGTCACACCCGATCCCATCCCGAACTCGGCCGTTAAGGTCCCCCGCGGTGATGATACTGCGCCCAGGAGCGCGGGAACGTAACGCGCCGCCAGCCTTTCCCCTTGGGCCCCCCGCCCTGCGCAATGCAGGGCGGGGGCCCTTTTCATTTCAGGGGCGTTCTGATTGTGTAACTTGCTTCCTTGAAACAAGTTGCGTTTTTGTTTCTTTCTGTCGGAAATTAATTCATTAATTTCCCCTTCAATGGCGTTTTTTACGACAAATCAATGAATTACCGTCCAATTCCCTTCTATTTCATCAATTCCCATGACTCGGAGGAGTTGTCTCTTGATGCCATGGAGAAATCTGCAAAGGCCATGAAGGACGCCGGCTATGGCGGCATCATCTTCTTCAACAAGCCCGTCGTGGGCTTTGATGAGACGAGCTATCTTACTGAATCCTATTTTGTGGCGTTAGAGAATGCGGTTCAAGCATTTAGCCATCATGGCCTTGAACTTTGGATCAATGACGGTTTTAACTATCCGCCGGGGGATGTGGCTGGTCGGATTGCGCAATGTAATCCAGAACTCCGCCAGATGAGACTGCGGCCGAATGCAGAAGGCCGATTGATTCCCGTGGTTACGGATTGGGGCTTTCCCGCCTTTGAGGAGTCGGAGAGCTCTCGGCTGTTCATTGAACTGGTCTATGAAGCCCACAACAATCGTCTGGGATACTATTTTGGCAACGGAATCACGGGATTCTTTTCCGACGCAGACAATCGACGGGTCAATTATAAGACCAAGGCCAAATTGGATGGAGAGCGCTATTATCCGTGGAGCAAGGGATTTGCGAAAACATTTGAACGTCGTTTCGGCTATGATGTCACGTGTCGACTGAAGGGGCTTTTCGATGGCAGCGACCAACAGGTGGCCGTGGACTATTGGACTCTTGCTGGCGAGCTGTATCAGCAATGGTTCTTCAACAATGGGGCATGGTGCCGTGAACACGGGCTGAAGTATTCCTTCCATACGTCGGACAGTGGTCCGTTGACTTGGGAAGCCTGCTATCGCAGCTCTCTCTTCACTGAAGGGGCTCCGCTGCGTCTTCTTTCCTGTTCGGATTTTCCTGGAACAGACCACGAGATTTTGGTTCTGGACGGCGGAACTCATTATGACGACCGTCTTTTCATGCCGCAGGTGACGCGTGGCGGCGGGCAAGAGCACCTGCTTCATCCGCGTTTCAACGACACCCGATATGACACAAGGGCCAAATATGCGGGAAGTGCCGCGTTTCTCTATGGAAAGGGACGGGCGCTGTGTGAGATGTTTGCGGCCACCAATTGGGGCGCGACCCATCAGGATCTCCGCCGCATTGCCACATGGCAGATCATGCAAGGCATCAACATGATTGTTCCCCATGCCGTGCATCATCGTTTTCGCGGTGAATTGAAATGCTTTGCACCGCCTGAGTTCATGCATTCCACGCTTCGGAATGGGCTTCGTGAATTCAATGATGAGCTTACGCGCTGCTGCGAAGCGGCCAGCGCGGGCACCCTGCAGGCGGCGGTCGCCTTGATCGACCCCACGGAACAGGTTTGGGCAGGGGCTGACCCAGAACCTTTCTTCCAGGTCTTTGACCGACTGAACCGCCATCCGGCTGGTTTCGTCATCTGCCCGCGTCAGGAGGCCGGACGTTTTCCCATTGTCATTGACGCCTTAGCAGAATCCACGCTTCCCTCCCTTCCTGATTTTGGAATCTCATTTAGCGGTGGAGAAATCGCCTTTATGCGGCGGTGTCTTGACGATGGATCTGCTTCTCTTCTGGCTGCCAATCTTTGGCAGGACCACACCTTGGCCGGGACCTTGACTTTCAACGGTCGCCAATATGAAATCGAATTAGCTCCGGGGGAAATCGCAGTCTTCGGCGGCCCCCATGAGTTGTTCCGCCGGCGGGGCGGTAGAACATGTGTTCGCACGTTCAGCGAGCCCCTGCCCATTGCATGGGAGGAAGAGAATACTGTGCCTTTTCAGCAGAAACTGGAGGTCAGACGAACAGACCCCTCTCTGCCGCTATGGGTGGATATTCCTGAAGAAAAGTGCAATTCATTGTTCTGCAACAACATACAATTGCATGAATCACAAATCGTCTTGCGGGGGGACGAGACATATGTCCGTTATGCGTTGCCGGAGGGGGCGTCCCTTTCCATCCAGCTGGCGACGGCAGTGCCATTTTGGACCCCGGCCATCTTAATGGGATGTTTTTCCGCTAAATCCCAACGAGAGGGTGACTGGGACCATTTGGCCATGGAGAACTATCAACTGAATATGTATGAGCCTCTCCATGAACAGATTATCGTGTCACCGGAGAATCGGACTATCCGAACGGATGTGGGATGGCAATGTCAGGGGCGTCCCTTTTATAGTGGGACTGCCGTCTATGACCTTGGGGAGGTTGACATTCCGGCTGGAGCCGTGCTGGAGCTTCCAAACGTCGGGGGCAGCGCTGAACTGCTGGTTGACGATCAATCCAGGGGGTGGACTTGTCTGACTCCGCAGGAATTTAACCTGAAGGAGCTTGCGGGGCGCCATTATCTTAAGTTGCGCTGTTCCAATACCTTCGCTAATTTCATGGAACGGTATCTTGCACCGTCGGGCCTTGAGGCGGCTCCACGTCTTGTGGTTGTACAGCCGTAAATGGATGGCCGCAGCCATTTTTAATAATGAATTATAATGCATAATAATGAAATGCATATAATGAAAGCCTGCAACAGCCCTAAAAAAGAGGGAAAACAGGTGAAAATCGCGTCCAAAAGAGGAAAAATGACCCTCTATTTTTCAAAACATGGCTGTAAGGGCCCCGGAAGGCCACGCTGCTGTGTTTTATGCTCATCGTCGTATATTAATACCTGTTTGCATGAAGTGGCCAAAAATGAGCCACTTTTGCGACTTTGATCTTTGTTGCATTTTATTTCATTATTTTGCGGTTTACAAAAACACTGCTGCCTGTCCGAGAGGATGTCCCCATGACAGTAGAGACCATTTGTCTCATCCGCAAAGAGCCAACGACGTTTTTTGGGGATAAATGAGCTTCATAAGCCCAATGGGACATTCCCTTACGAACTTGTCAAAAAGGATGATGTGTCAAGTAGATAATCCAGCTAGATTCAATATATTAAAGGAATGACAAATTTAGATGTCGTCGATGTATCAGAAGGGTAAGAAATCGGCGGTATCAATGAATACATAAGTTATTATGGTTTAATGGAGTAGATATGAATCCCCTGGCAGAGGCCTTGAATGAGCAGATTCAGGCTGAAAATTCTGACGTGTTCGCCATGTTGTCCGAACTTGGCAAGAACATCTATTTCCCCAGCAAGGGCATTTTGAGCCAATCCGCTGAAGCGAAGAAGTTTGCGACTCGATACAATGCGACAATTGGGACGGCCATGGACAAAGGGGTGGCGATGTCGCTTCCATGTCTTATGGAGTCACTTCCGGACTTTTCGCCCAACGAGGCGTTGTTATATGCCCCTTCTTCCGGCCTGATGCCACTGCGGGAGGCCTGGCTGGCGAAGATTCGCCATGACAATCCGGATTTGCGAGGAAAGGCCATCAGTCTGCCGATTGTCACCAGTGGTCTGTCCCATGCGCTTTCCCTGCTGGGTGATTTGTTTGTGAATCCAGGGGACGTCCTAATCTATTCAGATAAGAACTGGGATAATTATGAACTGAATTATATCGTTCGTAAACAGGCGGTTCCGGTCTTCTTCCCGCTCTTTGACTCAAAAGGCGGCTTCAATGTGGAGGGATTTCGGGAGACGATGCGGAGTCAGGCCGCCCAACGGGACAAGCTGATTGTGCTTTTGAATTTCCCCAACAATCCTTGCGGCTATACGCCCACGGATGCGGAGGGGGAGGCCATCGCGAACATTCTTGTGGAGACGGCGGAAGGTGGCTGCCGGGTGGTCGCCATCATCGACGACGCCTATTATGGCCTCTTCTATGGCCGTGAGCTCATGCATCAGTCCCTCTTCACGAAAATCGCAGGGCGGCATCATCGGCTGATGGCCATCAAGGCGGACGCCGCGACGAAGGAAGTGTATGTGTGGGGGCTTCGCGTGGGGTTCATCACGATGTCCGTTGGCGGTGCGGAAGAGGACAGTGGGGTGTACAAGGCGTTGAATGAGAAGCTGAGCGGCCTTGTGCGCAGTGTCATCAGCAACTGCTCGGCGTTGTCCCAACGGCTGGTTCTGAAGGCGTTGACCAATCCGGCCTTCTACGATCAGCGGGGGGAGAAAGCCGCTTTGATGGCCAGACGAGCCACCCGCGCCATGGAAGTTCTTGCCAATCCGAAATATGCGGACACATGGGATGTGTATCCCTTTAACAGCGGGTATTTTCTGTGCTTGAAGCTGAAGCACTTGGAAGCGGAGACGCTACGGAAGCATTTGCTCCACGAATATGGCGTGGGCACCATTGCCATCAGCGGGGGCGACCTTCGGGTCGCGTTTAGCTGCGTGGAGGAAGAGCAGATTCCGGACATCTTCGAGCTGATTTGGAAGGCATGTCGGGACCTGGCCTGACAGGATGACTGAAAAGGCGGGCCAGTCGGCCTGTTTTGTAAAGGAGGACGGACATGAATTTGCTGGAACGGCTTCCTGAAGATTGGCGAAGGGAACTGAACGCCTCTGGCTATCTTCCTGATTTGGAGAAGCTTGAGACCTTTCTTGAAGAGGAATATGCGTCTCGGATAATTTTCCCTCCCCAAGACCAGCTGTTTCGGGCCATGCGGCTGACCCCTTTCGAGAAGGTGAAGGTGGTCTGGTTGGGACAGGATCCCTATCATGATGACGGGCAGGCCTGTGGTCTGGCGTTTTCCGTGCCCGCTGGAGTGCCCGCACCGCCCTCCTTGAAAAACATGTTGAAAGAATATAGCGACGATTTGGGGTTGCCCATGCCTCAGACAGCCAGCTTGGAGCCATGGGCGGCGTCAGGAGTCCTGATGCTGAACACGGTGTTGACGGTACGGGCCCATGAGGCGGGATCTCATGCCCGAAAGGGGTGGGAGTCTTTCACGGATGCGGTTATCCGCACCCTTGTTCATCGGCGGCCTCATCTTGTCTTTATCCTGTTGGGGCGCCCTGCCCAGACCAAGATGCGTCTGATTGACACATCGCGGCATGTGGTGTTGTGCTCTTCCCATCCGTCACCGCTGTCTGTCTATCGGGGCTTTGCGGGGAGCCACATCTATTCGAAGGCCAATGAGGCCCTTGTGCACATGGGACAGTCCCCCGTTGATTGGCGGCTGGAACCTTGAGAACGCCATCTTTTTTTGAGGAGAGAACATATGCTGACAATTGGTCTTGACTTGGGAACTAGCGCGGTCAAAGGGGTTCTGTTTGACGGAGAACGAATTCTTGCGCGGGACTCCTTTGAGATTGCGCTGCAACGGGATGGCGCTCAAGTGGAGATTGAGCCGATGCCCTATTGGCGACAGACGCTTGGGTTGATTCAGCGTTTGGCGGCCGCGGCCCCTGCCATTGTGGAGGGCATTGCCATGTGCGCTGCCTCTGGAAACACCCTGCTGTGTGACGGCGACGGGACGCCGCGGTGTCCCATCATCAGCTGGCTGGACCAGCGCAAATGCGAGCCGCCGGATGATCAGGTCCACCAGATTGTTGGCTGGGGCTGGAACGGCCGCTTCCCCTACAGCCATATTCTTTGGCTGAAAGCCCATCGCCCTGAACTATTTACGACGGATGTGCGGATTTGCATGAACAATGATTGGATTCAGTACATGCTGTGCGGCCAATGGGTTTTGGACCATTCGTCGGCGACTCCCTTCTACCTGCAGGATCAGGAGCATTTCCGCTATCATGTCCCCTATCTGGAGCGGCTTGGCATTCGAGAAGAGAGCCTGTCGCGGTTGGTTCCCTCGGGGACTCCCATCGCTCCGCTGCTTCCGTTGTGCCATGGCAAGAATCTGGACGGCCGCACGATGGTGCGTGCGGGTTCCTTCGACCATCCGTCCGCGGCGCGGGCGGTCCATATCCGCGAGACGGACGAGCTGTTGTTGTCCTGCGGCACCTCATGGGTCAGCTTTCAGGCGGTGCCACAGCGGCAAATTCGGCCCCGCCATCTGATGGACCCCTATTTGGCCTGCCATGGCGGTCCGTGGGGGGAGATTGTGTCCCTTGAGGCTGTCGGGCTGGAAATTGAGGCATGGATTGGAGAGCATATCGGCACGGACAAGGACCGCTACCGTCGGATGACGGCTGATGCCTTGGCCGGCGGCCCCGCGCGGGACATGATGCAAGACGTGTTGCGGCGCTTTAGGGAGCGCATAGGGGGCGACGGTCGTTTCCGTCGGCTGGTCATGGTGGGCGGCCCATCGGAGTCCGAGGCCTGGAGCCGGGAGGCCGCCGCCGAATTGGGCTGCGAGATTGAGGCGACGCCCTTTGCGAAGGACGCGGGCGCCGTCGGAGCGGCCATGCTGGCGGCGGGCGAACCTTGATGTGCACCTTGCCTCTTTTGCCATGCCATCGGCGTCATTCACAGCTTTGACATAAATGATGAATAAAAAGGAATGATTATGAATGCATTTGTTTTCGAAAATGACAAAAAGATTTTTGCGGAAGAGTTGGGGCCGCGGCTGCCGCAGCGGATTTTCGATGCCCATGTCCATATTTTTGACAAGTCCTGCTATCCCAAGGGGAAAACCTTTGGACCGAAAGATTATAGAACGTGGCTGAACGGAGAGTTCTCCCAAGCGTCATGGCAGGCCTGCATGAAGGAGATGCTGCCGGGGAAGGATGTGTACGGCAATCTGTTCGGCAATCCGGAGGCAGAAGTGAATCGGGACATCAGCCCGAAGCCGGACAACGACCACATCTTCGCCATGGCACTGCTGTCTCCGGCGGACTCCGTGGAGGCGCTTCAGCGCCGTGTGGAGGCCGACCGGCTGGTGGGCTTCAAACCCTATCTGAATTTTGCGGCGGACTTCTTCAAGAAGCCGAAGAATGATGTGGAGATTCATGACATGCTGCTTCCCGACCAGCTGGCCTATGCGGATCGGGAGGGATTGGCCATCACCCTTCATATTCCACGCAAGGACCGTTTCGCGGATCCGAAAAATCAGCGGCAAATGGTGGAAATTTGCCAAAAATACCCCCATGCCACGTTCATCTTCGCCCATGTGGGACGGGCCTATTTCATGAAGAACATCCGTGAAAGCAATGTGGACGAGCTGGCCAAGCTGCCCAACGCCTATTTTGACACCGCCATGGTCAACCATGTCGGCGTCCTGTCCTATCTCTTCGACCATTTCCCGGCGGAACGGGTTCTGTTCGCCACGGACGCCCCCATCTCCTGCCTGCATGGCAAGTCCGTGGAAATCAACAACGACTATGCCTATCTGATGGCGGATGATGTGGCCATCGGCACGGTTCTCCACGATCCGGCCAGAGCCTATCCCTTTACCACTTTCTACTATGAGCAGCTACGGGCCATGTTGGAGGCTGTGCCGGCGGGCTGTCTGGAAAAGGTGTTATTTGAGAATGCCCGTGGACTTTTCCGTTTCATTGCGGAAAAAAGGCATTATATTTAGACGATGGATGGTTGCTGGGGGCCATGATACAATACAGGGTGACTTTGCCCGTTATATGGCAGCCAGGCGGATTTATCGGAGGAGAGTTTTGCAGGGTTGGAGAGCCGGATGCCGTTGAATGAACTTCCCATAGGATTGGCGCTGTTGCCATGTGACATGGTCATTGAGGACAAGCGCAGCTCAAAGAAAAGCCTGATTGGGCTTTTCAGCCAGCTGCATGTGCCGTCGTTGCCGTATGTCCATCCATTCATGTATCTGTATGTGTCTCTGACCGGCGGCTGTTCAGTGTGCCCCTGCGAGATGTGCTGCATCCATGAGGAGACTCGGAAGAAGGTCTTTTCGCTGAAATGCCAAGTGACCTTCAAAGGCCCCATGGAGGTCAGTGACATGGTCTTTGAGCTGCGTTCCATCCGCTTTGAGGATGAAGGGCGCTATTTGCTCTGCGCCTATGCGGACGAGACGCTGTTGATGAGCCGTCCATTGACGGTATTGCTCAGAAGACGCGCTCCGGAAGATGGTAAGTAACTGTCATGCAATGAGATAGAAACTAATGGCATTATACAGGTACAAGGTCAGCGATGCCAGCGGCAACATCAGCGAATTGCTCATAGAAGGGGATTCGCAGACGGATGCGGCTCGTCGCATTCAGCGGCGGGGCATGATGCCGTTGACGTTTCTTGGAGAGGGCGCCCAAGGCACCCGCCAAGGTGGCCTCTTCACCCCGAAGCTCAATGTGGTGGAGTTCACGGACCGACTGGTTCCGCTTTTGGAGGCCAACATCACATTGGAGAAAGCCTTGGGCATCATTGGTGATGACAAGGACAGTCCGGTCATGACTCAAACCATCGCGGACCTACGGCGGGGGCTTCATGAGGGCCGCAAATTCTCCGACCTGATTCGAGACCGCGGAAATGCGTTCCCGCAAGTGTATGCGGGCGTGGTGGAGGCTGGCGAGGAGGCCGGCGCCCTGCCGCAGGTGATGGGGGAACTGCGGCATTTCCTCTCGGAAAGCCGTGAGCTGCGCTCCTTCATCATCTCGTCCTCCATCTATCCAGGTTTCATCTGCATTTCGGGCATCTGCATGTTGGCCTTTGTGTTGGGCGTAATCGTCCCCAAATTTGCAGCGGCCATCGCGGGGGCCGGAATCCAATCCACATCCACGAACATCCTGCTGGGGCTCTCCGGCTTCCTGCAGCACTATTGGTGGCTGTCTCTGGTCATCATTGCCGCCATTGTGGCGTTCATCCACCAGCTTCGCAAGGAAGACAGCGCCATTCGGCTGTGGTATGACGGCTGGATCCTCAGCATCCCCTTCGCGGGTCGGCTGGTCATCTGCTCCAACATCTCCCGCCTCAGCCGCACCATGGCCATCCTCATGCGCAGCGGCGTCCATCTGCTGAACACGGTGGCCATCGCCAACCGGGTTGTGCAGAATCGGGTCATCAGCCAGTCCATCGCGGGCCTTTCCGGCGAGCTGCGGCAGGGGCAGAAACTCTCAAGTGCCTTGGCCCAAAGCAAATACATCCCCCATCTCATGCTTCGCATGGTAGCCGTCGGCGAGGAGACTGGCGCCGTGGAGAACATGCTGGAGCGGGTGGCGGACCGCTATGAAGAGGACATGCGCCGATTGGTCAAGCGCCTTTTGAGTCTTTTTGAGCCCGTGGTCATCATCGCCCTTGGCTTCAGCATCGGCATCATCGTGTTGCTGATGTTCATGTCCATGATGGACATGCAGAGCGTGGCCGGATAAATGTCCCGAATGAAACAACATAGGAGAGCCCCCATGAAAATCGAGAAGAGAAACCGCCAAAGCCGCCGTCACCATTGCTTTACGCTGATTGAAATCATGATTGTCGTCGCCATTCTCGGCATGCTGGCCGCGTTGGTGGCCCCTAACCTCATCGGCTCCTTGGACAAGGCCAAAGTGAAGGCCACAAAAAGCCAGCTGGTCTCCCTGAAGGACGCCGTGCAGCAGTATTATTTCGACATGAGCGAGTATCCCCAAAGTCTGGAGAATCTGCTGGTCAATCCGGGCAATGACAAGTGGGATGGCCCCTATCTTGATGCGAAGAACGTTCCTAAAGATGGATGGGACAACGACTTCCAATATTCTGTGCCGGGTTCGGACAATATGCCCTTCGAGGTCATGAGCCTTGGGGCGGACAAGCAGAGCGGCGGCAACGGCTATAACGAAGACATCTCCTGCTGGAACTGATGTCCATCGCTTTCGTCGCCCTGAAGTGGCGGCTTGGCAGACGGTCGTTTGACCGGATGAAAGGCAAAGGACGGGATTTCCAAGGGGAATTCTGCCCTTTGCACGCCGACGAGTACGATTTTCAACCATGGCAATGAAACGACAACAGCATTCATTCACCCTCATTGAGCTTCTTGTGGTCATGGCGGTCCTTGCCCTGCTGTTGGGAGTGGTGGCGCCGCGCATCGGCAAGACATCCTCCCGCCTGCTGACGGAGGCGGCTTTGACGGAGCTGCGGCAGGCGTTTCAGGAAACCGCCATGCGGGCCCGCGCCACAGGACAGCCCATGCAGCTTCTGCTGGATCCGGACACCTCCACTTTGACGGTCAGTGTCCTGCCCGGCAACTTGTCCCGTGAATGGGTTCCCTCCGTGAATCAGGAGGAAGACAGCCCCACCAACGGCATTTTGGGGGATAAAAGCTCCTTTTCCCTCAGCAAAGACATTGAATGGCAGCCGGAGGAAGCCAATATCAACCAGGACAACGAAATCGTCTTCTCCTTCTTTCCCGACGGCGAGGCCGGCGGCGCGGCGCTGCGCTTTTCCCTAAAGGGCATCAACTATGAGTTGGAAGTGGATCGCATTACGGGACATGCGGTCATTTGGGAGCAGGACTGAGGCATGACCAGAGAGTCCTTCCGTCATCTCATCGTCACCTTTCTTCAGATGGACGCCCCTTCGGTGGGGCGGGACGACTGCGGGGTGCCGGATTGGCCAAAGGCGGGAGCCGCAGGTCTGACAGGGATTCTTGCCGGAATGTTGTTTGTTCCTACGCTGCAGCAGTTTGTGTATGCTTGGCAAGGTCATGACGCCACCACCATAAAGGCGTTTCTACTCTTTCTTGTGGGGCTGCTGCCCGTTCAGATTCTCGGAGCCGGCGGCGCGGCGGCCTATCTGCTATGGAAACGGCCATCGCGGCTGGAGACCGCCATTCGAATGTGGAACGTCGGACTTTCTGTGGAGTGGAGCCGTCTCAAGGGCTTTATTGGGCGTTTTTTTCTGATGATTGTGGTTTCATCTATTATTAATATATTGATCATCAATATCTTGCAACTTTTTGGAGTCCCTCTTCCAGAATCGCCGGTGAGGGCACTTTTGGATTCCGGGCTAGATGTTCGGCTGAAATGGCTGATTGTGGCGGTCACCCTGCTGTGGGCACCATTGGCGGAGGAGTTTCTTTTTCGACTGGTCTTTTTTCGGATGTTCCGTCGACTCCATACCCCTTTGGCGGCCGTTTTGACGGCGTTGCTCTTCGCGATGATGCATGGACAGCCTCATGCCCTGCCCAGTCTGTTCCTCTTGGGGCTGTTTTTTCAGGACGCCTGCCGCCGCGGCGGCATTCGAGAGGCTTTTTTCATGCACAGCCTCAACAACTTATGCGCCTTGCTGCTTTTGATGTGACAAAAAAAGGCCATAAACGAACAGCCCCGCCGCCATCCCATGGAAGGGAGGGGAGCGGGGCCGGAGACATGGGATGGATTTTCGTCCATCCCATTGGATGGCAAGGGCTTAATAGCTGAGGTTGATCAGCGTGTTGTCCTCGCTTACGAAATAGAAAGTGCCGGTGTTGGAGGCCAGCGGCATCTTCTTGATGTTGGCGAGCATCTCGCCGGCGGTGAGGCCGGCGCAGTGGCCGTCGAAGAACACCTGGTTGCAGCGCTCGTTGTGGGACATCTTCATGTAATAGCCCCAGGTTTCAGTAGGCTTGACGCAGTAGAAGGGGCCGTAGATGCCATGCAGTTCGTTGGCTGAGGTCCCCCAGCTGTCCGTGAACATGGGGATGGAGCTGGGGTTCTTCAGCAGATTGGAGTAGATGAAGCGGTGCTGGTTTCCCGGATCATATCCTTCATAGTAGCCATCCTTCCACCAGTTGTTGACGTGGTAGGAACCATAGGTGCGGAAATAGCTGTAACCGCCGTAGGTCGCCCATTCCACGCCCTTGGAGTAGGCGGGGCACAGGATGATGCCGGACTCCTCTTCAATGTAGCCCAAGCGGCACAGGTTGCCTGCCCAGGAGTACACCCACATTTGGCCACGGGGGGAGCCGACCCAGCGGGCTTGATCGTAGATGATGAAGCGGCCGCCGAAGTCGTCCATGTACAGAATCATGGATTCGCCGTTTCCCTTCAGATTGGAGGTGCAGTTGACGGTCAAGGCCTTCTGTTTGGCTTTGGCCAGCGCCGGCAGCAGCATGCCCGCCAGGATGGCGATGATGGCGATGACGACCAGCAGTTCGATGAGGGTGAATGCTTTCTTCATGATTGTCTTCCTTTCTAACTTGTTTTGTTGGAACGTTTTACCCCCCCGAATTTTTTCGGGACCAGGATGGCAAATCTCTGCATTCCAACCATAATTATACTGAAGTTTTTGAGAAAAAGCAAGAGGGAGATGTGAAAAAAGTGATTTTTTTGTTATTTTTTTCAAATGACAGGAACTTTGGGGGATGGTGGGGATTCTAAAGAAGTGTTTCAAATGAACGCGATGACCCCGATTGGGTTGGAAAATAGAACAGAAGAGAACAAAAGGAGAGGACAAATGAACAGAAAAGCATGGAAATCAATGGTGTTGGCGGCTGCATGCGTCGGATTGACCTATCCCGCCTATTCTGAGGAGTCAGAGGCCATCAAGGCGGCCCGTCTGGTGGAGGATGCCTTCTGCGAGGTGGTCGATCAGACCAAGCCTGCGGTGGTGGTCATCAGCAATAAGCAAAGCGCCCCGCCAATGATGGGGGACGAGAACATGTTGCCGCCGGACTTCTTCGATTTCTTCGGGATTCCGAGGCAGCGCTTTGAGCGGCGGGAACGTCGGGAACGGTGGGGTGGCCCCATGCGGCGGCGTCAGCCCCAGAAGGCCTTGCCGGTGGGCAAAGGCTCTGGCGTCATCATCCGAGAGGATGGTTACATCGTGACCAACTACCACGTCATCAAGGACAACGAGTATCTGGAAGTGAAGACGGAGGACGGCAAAGTCTATGACAACGAGAAGGACAAGGACGCCGTGGTGGTGGTCGGCGTGGACACCGAGACGGACTTGGCGGTGCTGCGCATCGGCAATGGCCAGAAGACGGATTTCCCTGCGCTGAAGTTTGCCAATTCGGAGAAAGTCCGGGTCGGCCAGTGGGTCATCGCCATCGGCGCCCCCTTCAATCTGGACTACTCCGTCACCATTGGCTGCGTCAGCCAGATGGGACGCTATGACATGGGCATGAGCACGTTGGACAATTATATCCAGACCGACGCCTCCATCAACCCCGGCAACAGCGGCGGCCCGCTGGTCAACATCAAGGGGGAAATCGTGGGCATCAACCAGTTCATCATGACCGGCGGCGCCTCCCGCGGCAGCATTGGATTGGGATTCTCCATCGCCAGCAATCTGGTGAAGCAGGTGACGGACAACCTGATTCAGGATGGCGAAGTGGCACGCCCCTTCTTGGGCATCTCCATGCAGGAGCTGGACGAAAACCTGCGGAGCCAATTTGAGGCGGACTACGGCGTGGTGGTCAGCAGTGTTCTTCCTGGAGAGGCCGCCGAACGGGCAGGCGTCAACGCGGGGGACATCATCCAGAAGATCAATGGCGTGAAGGTCCAGTCCCCCCATGCGCTGCTTTTGGCGGTCACCAGCTATCGGCCTGGAGACAAAATCAAACTGACGCTGCTGCGTTCTGGCAAGGAGATGGAATTCGAGCTCATCGCCGGCAAGCGAGGTGTGGACGGATGGACCGCCGACGGCAGCCGTGAGCCACGGGACGCCAATGCTTCGGAGAGCAGCCCTGAACAGCTGGGTCTGAAACTGACGGAAGAGGATGGTAAAATCGTGGTTGAGGAAGTCTTCCCTGACGGCGCGGCGGCCCGTGTGGGCGGCGGCGATGTGAACCTCCAGCCCGGAGACATCATCCATGAGATCAACCGTCAGCCGGTCCGCTCCCTTGGAGATGTTCGCAAAGCATTGAAGCAGACCAATAAGAATAAGGTGATGCTGTGGGTGGAGCGCAAATACCGCAACCGCTCCAACTCCTTCCGGTTCTACATCGTTATTCCGTTGGATTAATGGCAGTTATTTATATAATAAATTGATTATAAAGTGTTTGTAAATCAATTTAAGGGAAAGGGCGGGAGGAGAGCCGAAAGCCCCGGGAAAACCTCGGCGGCTTTCGGCCTTGTCCGTTTTTTCATCTTTTTTCATGTTTTTTGAAATAAAACCCCTTGTTGATTCGTATATATTGTGACAGTTCGCATTTTTGCGTCTCGCTCGGTTCTTTTTGGTTTCTGATGGAGTGGTTCCCATGGAAAATGATTCGCTGAAAATATATATGGAAAGCATTTCCCATTATCCTTTGTTGACGACGAAGGAGGAGGGGGAGTTGGCGAAGAAGATCGCCGCCGGCGACCAGGCGGCGGGGGATCGGCTGGCTCAGTGCAACCTGCGGTTGGTGGTGAAGATCGCCCACGACTTCAAGGGCAGGGGACTCATGCTGGAGGATTTGATCGCCGAAGGGAACGCGGGGTTGCTGCGCGCTGTGGAGAAATTCGATCCCACCAAAGGAGCGAAATTCTCCTCCTACGCTGCCTGGTGGATCAAACAGTCCATGCATCGGGCCATCGCCAACTGCAACTCGACGGTGCGGCTGCCCATTCAGACCTCCGCCAAAATCCGAAAGATTCGGGACGCACAGCGGCGGCTGGCGGAGAGATTTGGCCGCGAACCGACCTTGGCGGAGATTGCGGAGGCCACCGGTCTAACGGTCCGCACCGTGAAGTCCCTGCTGAATGTCAATGTGAACATGGTGTCCCTTTCCGAACCCATCCAGTCTGGAGAAGACGGCGTGGTGGAGGAGCTGTTGGCGGACGCCCATGCGCCAGCACCAATCCATCCTGCTGAACATCAAGAAGATATCTCCAATCTTCAGCATCTGATGGGCCATTTGGACGACCGTGAGCGCACCGTTCTGATTCAGCGTTTCGGATTGGATGGCAATCCACCGAAGACCTTGGAGGATGTGTCGGCCACCTTGGGACGGACGCGCGAACGCATCCGCCAAATCCAACGGCAGGCTTTGGACAAGCTCAACCGCCTTTTTGGCGAGGAGACCGCCAATGGGGTCTCCGTGGGCAAAGTCGCCGAAACAGCCTCTGTATAATGAAGAATGTTATCCGCAGAACACACAGAATAACTTGAAGTGTTCCGTGGATGATTGCTGTTTTGCTGCCCTCGTAAACACAGCAAAATTGAAATTTTATGCATGATAATGAATGCATAAAATGAATGAAAACATCTCGCCATAATGAGAGGCAAAAATGGCGAAAAAACGTGTTGGCTGGAGCAAAAAATGGCCCCTGTTTTGGGGGAGGATGGCTGCTAAGGCCCCTAGAAAGCCCTCTGGCGCATTTTAGGCGCAACCCTGTATATTAATACCTCTCTTGTCCTATAGGGCCTGAAAGGGCCGCTTTTGCGAGTTTGCCATTCTTTCATTGTGTTGCATTATATTGCAGTGATTTGAAGAAAGGCACAGATTCAGAAGCCCTGATGATGTCCATGAACGCAACAAACGTCGTTAAAGGAAATTTGTTCGTGGGTTTCGCTTCGCTTCACCCACGTCAGGCTCCTGCTTGCTCTGCCGTAGCACGAAGGGCGAAGGAGGGTCACCGCTACGCGGTTCTAAAATCTAACTTTCTCGTGTACCGTGGGTTACGCTTACGCCTACGGCGTTGCGCTTACCCACGGCTATTATCCTGCCGCCGCTTTAGCGGCTCCTCTTTTTCGGCATGCCTTGCCTTCTGCCACCATTCCTCTTCTATACATTATGATAACTAGGGGAGAGACCGATTCAGCATGATGATTTGCATGGAAGAAAAATTCAACTGTTGTTTTTAGGGTTAACCCCATGGCAAGTCGTTAGTTAGAGGGGTTGTGGACACCTGTGCTGCCGAAACCGCCGTCACCCCGTTGAGAGGGGGCCAAGGCGTCGGCCAGCTGGAGGGAGACGTCCGGCAGGGTTTGGATGACCATTTGGGCGATGCGGTCGCCCCTCTGGATGACAAAGGGTTCCTGCCCATGGTTGATGAGAATGACGCCCACCTCGCCCCGATAGCCGGCGTCAATGGTGCCTGGGCTGTTGAGGACGGTGATGGCGCGTTTGAGGGCCAGTCCGCTGCGGGGGCGCACCTGAGCCTCATAGCCTGCGGGCAGCTCCAGAAAGAGTCCCGTGGGCACGCAGGCGGCCTTGCCCGGTTCGATGGTCATGGCGGTGCGGGCCTTCAGATCGAAGGCGGCATCGTCGGCGTGGGCTTTTGCGGGGAACAGGTCCTGTGCGTCGTCGGCAAGACGGCAGCGGATGATTTGGGTCATGACAGGCTCCTAAAGTGGATTATTGTGGAGGGGTGAGAGTGAAGGGGGGCAGGGTGGGCGTGTAGTCGCGCCATTCGTCGGATTTGAAGAAGACCTTGGCGAGAAAGAGGCCATGGGAGGGGGCGCTGTCCGCCGCTTGAGTGCGGTCACAGGCGGCCATGACGCGAAGGGCGTCCTCTGGAGTGGCGTAGCCCATGCCGACGTGGACCAGATAACCGGCCAGTCCCCGCACCATTTTGTAGAGGAAGCTTTCCCCAACGGCATTTATAAATATAAGTCCTTGGTATTCAATGACTTCCAATCTATAAAGATTCCGAACGGTGTTTTCCACGATTCGGTTGGGATTGGCGGCGAAGGAGGCGAAATCGTGTTCCCCCTGCAGGAAAGCGGCCGCTTGTCGCATGGCATCCAGATTCAGAGGATGGGGCGTCCGCCAGACGAAGCGGGAGAAGAGGGGGTGGACTTTTCGGCCAGGGGAGATGCAGTAGGTGTAGGCCTTTCCCTTATTGTCGAATCGTGCGTTGAACGGGCCGTCGCAGATTTCCGCATGGTGGACGATGATGTCATCGGGGAGCCAGCGGTTGAGCCGCCGCACCAATTCGGGCGGCGTCAAGTCATCGGGCGTTTCCACGGTGAAGCTGGCATGATGATCCAAAGCGTGGACGCCGGCGTCTGTGCGGCTGCAGCCGTAGACAAGCAGGTCCGGAGCCCGCAGCATGAGCCGCAGCCGCATGCGCAGTTCGCCCTGAACGGTTTTGACGTTGGGCTGAATCTGCCAGCCGGCGTAGGCGCCGCCGTCGTAGGCAAGAGTGATGTGCCAGGTCTTTTCCACAGTGGTGATGGCCCGTCCGTTTTGGATGATAGGCGGAGCAGGGGCTTCCTTAAACGCAGGTAATGAGCTTCTTATACAAGTCGGCGATGATGGCGTCCCGCAGCAGATGGTGCCCCACGCGGAAGAGATGGCGGTGGGGGTCGTGGCTGTAGGTGTATTCGGAAGTCAGCAGGGGGCAATGTTCCAGCGTGCTGTCAATCCAGTCGGGGCAGACCAGCCAGGCCACGGTGGAGATGTCCCAAATGACCTTTGACCAGCCAAAGGGATCGTTGGTGTAGTTGTGGACGATGGAGCACAAATAGTCCCCGATGGGGCTTTTGCCGCCGATGAAGGCATCCAGTTCCGGCAGGGTGACCCGCAGATGCTCCGCCACGTTGGTGGTGGGAATCAAAATCAGGGGGACGCCGGAGTCGAAGAGCGTTTGGGAGGCATACAAGTCCTGCTGCAGGTTGAACTCCCTGGCCGTGGGCCATGTGAGGGGCTGACCGCCTAGCCAGATGACCACGATGTGGCGGATGAGCTCTGGCTCCATCAACAGGGCGGAGGACACATTGGTGGGGGCGCCGATGGAGAGAACATAGAGGGGGGAGTTCTCATCGGTGCCCATGGCTCTGGCGATGAGGTCTCTGGCCGCTGGGCTGTCCACGGGCTGGTGTGGGCCTTCCATCCATTGGCGGGACCCCTTGAAGACAAAGCCTTTTTTGTTCATATGCAATTGGGCCAGAATCCGCAGAATCTCCTCATAGCTTTTCTCCATGCCATCTTCCGGCCCGAAGGAACGGCCATTGTGGAAAGGGGCGGCATACACGGCGTCCAGGCTGAGGGCCTTGGGGGACAGCAGGGCATAGGCCAATGCAAACTGGTCATCGACCTCGTTGTAGGTGTCGGTGTCCAGTACGGCCCGCACAGGGCGGTCGGCTGGCGGTGTGAGGCGGGAGACAAGAAAATCCTCGGTAAGTTCTGGAAAGAAAATCATGGCGGCTCCTTCCTTGAATGAATTTGAGGTGTCTAATCCCTTCTTCTGGCCACATGTCCAGATTCGCAGTCACAATCATTTTTAATATAGCGCAGACCGCCCAAAATCAAATGTGGCACATCGGCGGAAACGCCATGTTGCTGTTCTTCCGTCGTCTTGTCGGCAAAATACAGACGGTCCAAATTCCAAAAATCGCCATGGGAGCGGACAAATTGCGACCTGCCGAATTGCGGAACGTCGCAGACAAATTATCTTACATAAGTTTGTTTGGTTCTTGAACGCGACGGCGGGACTCCGGCCATTTCCTTTGGGATAGGGGCGGAGCGGCGGTCGCGGCGTACGCCATGCCATGAGGATTGGAACAATGGACAACAAATTGGAATGCCTTGCGAAGGACGAGGACATTGTGTTATATCGGATGCAGACGGAAGGCAAGGTCTGCACGCTGATTGCAAGCACGCCGGAGACCCGGAGCATCTGCAACGACCCCACTGTCGCGGGCATCGCCTACACGAGCCGTCTGCGGATGGCCTGCGCGAAGGTGCTGAAGGCTGGTGGCGCTTTTCTGCCATTGGTGGAGGACGAGATCGTGGTCATCAACATCCTTCGTGGCGGCTTGAATTTCGGCCTGCGGGACGCGCTCCATGAGGCCTATGGCTGGAACAACCACACCACCTGCTTCATCAGCGCCCAGCGGGCGCGGAACACCTCAAATCCGGAGGAATGGCACATCACGGAAAACGCATACCGCAAGGTCTATTTCCCGCGGAAGACCTCGTTGGTCATCGGCGATGTGGTAGCCACGGGAACCAGTCTGAGCTATGCATTGGATGAACTGCTGCGGACGGCTTTGGAGGCCGGAACCCGCCTCAAAAGCATCCTGTTCTTCACCTTCGGCGGGCCTAAGGCCCTGGAGATTCTGGAGAAGGTGGACGCAGAGTGCCGCCTCCGCTTCCCCGGCTACCAGCAGACCACATTGGTGTATCTGGAAGGCTGCTTCGAGGTTCCCGATTTGTCGTCTCCGCTTTCTATCCGCTTGACGGGCACGGACTTAGTCCGCTACAAGGCCATTATGGCCCCTGAGTTCGTCACTTCCCAATACGCCAATCCCGCCTATCCCATTGAACGCTGCATCATCTATGACGCCGGCTCCCGGGCCTTCTGGGTGCGGGAGTTCGCGGCGGATGTCTACGACTATTGGAAGCAGGTTCTGGATTTGGCGGACCGCGGCGTGACCTTCGAGCAGTATCTGAAGGAGCGCTTTCCGGAAATCGAGGCGGACAAATTCGGGCAAATGTCCCTTAAGGATGTGGCATTGGGGCAGTTAGCGAAAATGAAGCCCTTCATCCCCTGAAATTTCGTTTTGATTGGTGTCGGTCGGATGGCCGGCATAGGTTTTGTTCAAAAATACAACGTCCATTACGTCAGAGAAAGGCAACCAAGATGTCAGAAGAACCGCAAGCAGCGTCCCCCGTGCCGGTAACCGATCCGGATTTTGCCTTTGAGGAAGTCCCGATGGCCAATCGGAAAGGCTTTTGGGGCATGTTTGTCATCATGCTGGGGTTCACGTTCTTTTCGGCCTCCATGTGGGTCGGCTCCACCTTGGGGCATGGCATGACGCTTGGCCGCTTGCTGCTGTCCCTTTTGAGCGGCAACCTGATTTTGGGTGTCTACACGTCGGCGTTGGCGTACATGGGCTCTCATACAGGGCTTTCGGTCCATCTGCTTTCCCGCTACACTTTTGGGCGGCGGGGCTCCTGGCTGCCCTCCGTCCTGCTGGCGGTTACTCAGATTGGCTGGTTCGGCGTGGGCGTCGCCATGTTTTCCATTCCCACCACCGTCTTTTTGAAGGGCGTGGAGTCTCTGCAGGGCTGCTGGCTGCTTTCTGGCCCTCTCATGGACGTGTGGGGTGAAAACGCCCTGCCCATCCGCTGCCTCTTCATCCTGACGGCGGTCTCCGGATTGGCCTTCACCTCCTCCGCCTATTTTGGCATTCGGGCGCTGACCATCGTCTCCTTCGTCGCTGTCCCCGCCGTCGCCGTCTTCGGCTGCTACTCCGCCATCAAAGTCTTTGCGGACGATCCCCATGCCTGGCAGACCATGAAGGCGTTCACCCCCTCGGCGGAAAGCTACCTCACCTTCAGCGCCGCCGTCGCCCTGACTGTTGGCTCCTTCATTTCCGGCGGCACCTGCACGCCGGATTTCGTCCGTTTCGCGAAAAGCAAGGGCATTGCGGTCTCCACCACGGCCATCGCCTTCTTCATCGGCAACTCCCTCATGTTCATCTTCGGCGCCGTGGGCGGCATGTTCTACGACACCAATGACATCTCCGTTGTGCTTGTCCGTCAAGGACTTCTGGCTATCGGCATCATTGTCCTTGGTCTGAACATCTGGACCACGAACGACAATGCGCTGTACACTTCCGGCCTGGGGCTCTCCAACATCACAGGCTTCCCGAAGCGGTTCATGGTTCTGTTCAACGGCCTGCTGGGCACCCTGCTGGCCATTTACCTCTACGACAATTTCTGCGGCTATCTCAACATGCTCAACACCACCCTGCCGTCCATCGGCGCCGTGCTGATGGCGGATTTCTTCGTGGTTCGTCGCCAGCGCTATGAGGCGGAGGCGGAGAAGGGAGCCTGCCAGGTGAAGTGGAAAGCGGTGGTCGCCTGGGCATGCGGCGTGGCTGTGGCGAATTTTGTTCCCACGGGAATTTCCTCCATCAACGGCATTCTTGTGGCGTTCGTCGTCTATAGCCTCTTGAACGGAATCCTCTGCGGAAGCAGCTGCAACTGCGGCTGCCACAAGAATTAGCAGTTATTCTAGAGCCTCTGGAAGCCCTTGGAGGCTCTAGAAGTGAATTGCCCTGGTGTGGCGAGAGGCGGAAAATGAATCATAAGTACTTGACAGTCAATGATTTGCACAAAATCCACAGGGTGCTGTTGGCATCCATGGCTTTTGCGGTGGGCCTGTTTGTGGTCAGTTGTATGAATCGTGATGGGAAGGCCGGTAACGGTATGGATTTGGGGAAGCAGGCACGGGACACGGTGGTTGTGTTTCAGCCAGGGAAATGGAATGAGGCAGACTGGACGCCAGTGAAGAGCTCCCGCTGGGACGTGTGCAGCCATTTTGTGCAACGTGAGAATTGGATTGAGAACGTTGTTCCGGAAGGGGCCACGCCTGAGCAGTTGCTGCATGAGAAGACACCGGAGACCTATGCCAGTTTGTTGTGGAAACCCGAGCTGGAAGGCAATTTCACGGTGGCCTCCCGCATGGATTTCGACTATCGAATGGCGCCGCTGATTGTTTTGGCCGATGAGATCGGAGCCAGCAAGACCGAATTCCCCGAATTCCGTCAGCATTGGGAGATTGTCCTTTGGGATGAAGGAATCAATGTGTGGCATCACGTCTTTGACGAAGAGGGCAAACAACACTGGACCTTGGCGGCATACGCAAAGCGGCCATCGGATAATCTCTTCAAGGCGAACACCATCTACGATTTGGTCGTCCATGTGCGGCGGCAGGCGGAAGGGGCCATTTTGGACATTCAATGCGGCGATGAACACATTTCGCTGAATGCGCCTCAATTCCCCCAAAAGGTCCGCGCGGGAATCACGGCGTGCGAAGGACTGAACCGCTTCTACGATTTCAGAGTCACCTTTGACAAGTGACGACTGAATCAACAGGACAATGGCGATAACAGACTCAATAGGATGTTTTTTGTCTCATTTGTCCTGTTTGCTAATTGCTAATTGCTAATTGCTAATTGCTAATTCCTAATTGCTTGGAGCGTTTTTGGAGAGACGAGATGAAATGGCTCAATCCCGCCGAAAAGGCCGCTTTGATGAGCGGCGAACGCACGATTTCCCACACCCAGCTCATTGCGGCTGCCAGAGATTGCGCCAGCCGCCTGCCCGCCCATGCGAAGCGGATTGCGCTGTTGGGGGCCAACAGCCCGGAGTGGGTCATCGCCCTATATGGCACCTGGTACGGTGGGGCGGAGCTGGTGCCCATCGACTTCATGTCCACGGTGGATGAAATCGCCTACATCCTGTCAGACTGCGGACCGGAGGCGATTTGGTGCGACACGGCCAACCGCGGCAAGGTGGAGGAGGCCACTGGCAAGCTGGCTCCCGAGAAGCGGCCGCAGCTGATGGCGTTGGAGTCCCTTCAGGTTCCCGAGACGGCGGATGGCAGTGTTTCGTTCCCCGATGTGCCCGGAGATCGCATTGCTCTGATCATCTATACCTCTGGAACCACTGGCGCTCCCAAAGGGGTCATGCTGTGCTTCGACAACCTGTGGGCCAACACGCAGGCCTGCTCGGAGCAGATTGAGGTTTTCATTCCAGAAGATCGCGTGTTGGTGGCGTTGCCCCTGCACCATGCATATCCACTGATGGCCACGGTCATCATGCCCCTTTCCATCGGCGCCAGCGCCGCCTTTGCTCCGTCATTGACTTCCGAAGGCATCATGTCGGCGCTTCAGACCCATCACTGCACTTTCATCGTCGGGGTGCCGCGGCTTCTGGAGCTGTTTCGCAACGCCATGATGCGCAAGGTCAACGCCTCCCTTTTGGGGCGGCTGTTCTATCATGTGGCTGTCCATTGTCATTCGCTATGGCTGTCCCGCCGCATCTTCGCCAAGGTCCAGCAGGCTTTCGGCGGCTGCATCCGCTACATCTCCAGTGGCGGCGCGGCGGCGGATCCGTTGGTCACGCGGGACTTCTACGCTTTGGGTTTCCAGTTGCTGGAAGGCTATGGCATGACGGAGACCGCTCCCATGATCTCCTTTACGCCGCCGTGGAAACACAAGCCCGGTTCTCCGGGGCTTCCCATCCCCTGCAATGAAGTCCGTATCGTGGACGGTGAAGTGCAGGTTCGCGGAAAGAACGTGATGGTCGGCTATTACGGCAAGCCGGAAGAGACTCGGCAAGTCCTGGAGCCTGATGGATGGCTTCATACAGGGGACGTGGGCCATGTGGACGACGATGGCTTCCTGTGGCTGACCGGCCGCCTGAAGGAGCTGATTATTCTTGGCAATGGCAAAAACATCAATCCGGATGAGATTGAACGGAAGCTGATGGCCCTCTCCAACGGGCTGTTGGCGGAATGCTGCGTCACGGAATACGGAGAGTCCATGCAATTGGTGGCCGTTCCGGACAAGAAGACGCTGGAGGAGCGGCAAATCGTCAACATCGAAGAGACCATCAAGGACGAGATTCTGGAGCCCTACAATGTGGAAGCCCCGTCCTATAAGCGAATTCTGCATCTACGGCTGTTGGATGGACAGCTTCCGCGGACACGGTTGGGAAAGCTGCGTCGCCATGTGGTGAGGGAGATGCTCTCTGGCGAGAAGGCGCAGACCGCCGTTGGCCAGGAGACGGCGCCTGCCGACCCTGTGTACCGCAAAATCGCCTCCTATCTGGAGGAATGTGTCGGTCGTCCCGTGGGTCCCGATGAGCATTTGGAAATGTCTCTTGGATTGGACTCCTTGGGGAAGATGGGGCTTCTGAGCTATCTCAACGAGGCTTTTGGCGACTGGATTGACGAAGGGGTTCTGGTGAAGCACGCCACTGCCCGTCTTCTTTCACAAGCTATTCATAATCATGAGGTTAGTGAAAAAGCATCGGTAGTGGCTCCATCAGCGGGCAGCCAGGAGCTGCCGGTGCCGGGCTGCACCCACGTCCTTCTCAACCGCACCATGGGCCTGTTCCTGAAGGCCATCTCCAAGGTGACGGTCACCGGGTTGCAGCATGTGCCGAAGGGCCCCTGCATTCTGGCTCCCAATCATCAGAGCGCCTTGGATGCCTTCTATGTCTGTCTGCCCTTCTCAAGAGAAAAACTGCGGACAACCTATTTCTACGCTATCTCCAAGTTCTTCCAGGGGAAGCTGAAAGGAAGTTTCGCCAAACGGCACAACATTATCCCCATGGAGCTGAACGGCGATTTGCGCTCTTCGTTGGGACTGCTGAAGCGTCTGCTGGACGCCGGCAACTCCGTCGTGATCTTCCCTGAAGGACGGCGCTCTGTGGACGGCGAACTGGACGAGTTCAAGTCCTCCTTTGCCAAATTGGCTTTGGACGCACAAGTGCCCATCGTTCCAGTCCGGCTGGACGGTCCCATCCATGTACTGCCCCGCGGACGAACCTTCCCCGCTCTTGGCCAGCAGGTGACGGTGGCCTTCCTGCCGCCGATCATGCCATCCATGGAGGACACGCCCAGTTCTCTGAGCACTGCTGTGCGCCGCCTGCTTGAGGCGGCAAAGTCCCGTTAGGCATCAGCCTTGAAATGCATTGGCAACGTTTAGGCTTTTCCTGTTGGTGTTCCGGAAGGCGTTAGTCTCCCACTGCGGATTTCGCATTCCTCTAGAAACAGACTGAAAATGAATAGTGCGGATTGCCCGTAAAGTCCATGTTCTTCATCGGCAAGGTTTTGCGCCGTTGCGGAGGTATAGAATCGGTCAAGGGCCTCCGCTTCGGGAATGTCGAAATGCTGTGCGATGAATTTCGTCACTTCTGGAATGAGAAGGGTTCGGACCAGATGATGTTCACTCATCGTTCACCTCAATGCTACGCAGAAAACGGAGTTTGCCGATGGCCTTGTCGGTACAGAATGCATACTGATTGTTGATGCGCTGGAATCGAAGCCGCTCAAGAGCGTCTTCGCGACGCATGATGCCTTGTACCACGTAGGAGATGGTTTCTCCCACGTTATCATTCGCGATTTTTCCAATCACCAGGTCGTATGGATGTTTGAATGTAGGATTGCTGCGACAGGAAACAACTAAATCCAGCCATTCAAGCGACGGCTCCGGAAATCTCCGCACCGCCAAATCCTGAAAGGCCTCTTCAGGGAGTTCATATTCGCAAACGATTGCCTTTACCTTAGTTATGGATTCTCTGCTACGGAATTTTGCTCTTCGCCGAGCCCACCGCTCCGCCTGTTCGCGAATGTCAGTCGTGTAGAATGCGAATCCAAAATCCCGTCCTTGATCACTTGGGATGATCATGGGGTGTTCAATTTGCTGAGTTCCGCCATGGAAGAGAATCATTGGGACGCCTCCTTGCCGAACCATTCGTCGAACAGCAGCATCAGCGCTTCCATGCCCATGCCATGCAGGTCCTCATAGCCGTCATCCAGCTCTTTGAGGAGGCCGGATTCCTTGAATGCCGCATAGACCTCGGGCCCTGTTTTGCCGATGTGGTTGGCGTAGAACTCCACGCAGCACACCGTGAAGGATATCTTGCTCATGGTTGTCCTCCGTTTCAGCCAAAATCCGCATGCCGTTCTGCGTCATTCCACGACGAACTCCCACAGCCCGTGGATGTTACAGTATTCGCGCACGATCATGCCCTTTTGCAGCGGCACGAAGAACTCCGCCTCGGGGGCTTCCCCCGGCTTCAGATATTTGCGGTTAACATACGCGCCATTAATGACTTCAATCCATGCGATGTGGTGGGCTTCGGTCATGGGATGGGCCATCTCCTTGCCCACGGAGACCTTCATGCCGTTCCCTTTTGCCTCCGGATACGGCACATGCTTCTCGAACTTGAACTCCGCCGTCTGCGGCTCCATTTTTTTCATCTCTGCGCCGCAGCAGCTCAAAGGACAGTCGCAGCCCGTCATGACTTCAAGCACTAGGCCGCATTTCTCACAAGTGTAGATTTCAAGGGTTTTCATTTGTATCTCCTTGATAGTCAAAATGTTATGTAATTTCACAAGAGCCGCTGCGGCGCCAGGGCCGAATCCAGTCGAATCGGACTAGCGGCGTCAGGCGAAGAGCTGTTCCGTGGCCTTAATCCACGCATCCGTGATGAGTTGATGGCCGGCGGCGGTGGGGTGAACGCCGTCCTCTGACCAATGGGCCTCCGGCGCCCGCTTGAAGGCGGCGTTGAAGATGTCCTGAGTCGGCAAATGGACGGCGTTGAATTCCGCCGCCAGTTCCGCCACGATTTTCCCCCGCTCCAGCACATCCGCCAGAAATTCCTCTCGTCCAGGGAGATGCGGGCAGACGAAAGGATCCATGAGAACAAACTGGACGTTGGGGAGCGTCTGGCGGCTCCAGGTCAGCAGTTCTTTGTAGAAGCGGGCGTAGCGAGGGATCTCCACGCCGTTCCGATTGCCGACCTCATGCCATAAGTCATTGATGCCGATGAGGATGCTGATGATGTCCGGTTTCAGGTTGAGGGCATCGATCTTCCAGCGGGCGTACAGGTCCACAATGCGGTTGCCGCTGATGCCTTTGTTGATGAAATGAAGGTCCGCCTCTGGATGGTCGCAGAGCATTCGGGAGGCGATCATGCCGGGGTAGCCGGGCCCCAGCCCGTGGTTGTCATAGCCGGCGCCGCCGCAGGTGGTGCGGCCGCAGTCCGTAATGGAGTCCCCTTGAAATAAGACTGTGCGTGACATGTGATTTTTCCCTTTATGTTGACAATGAATCGGTTATGGCGTCGCCTTGGTTGTCCATGAAGGTCAGGCGACGCCGATGAAACAACAACTTAATGTAATGCGCCAACGGTTACCGTCCACATTTCAGATTCAAATTGCTAATTTCCAATTCCATTATTGCGTTCCACGATGAGCCGAATGGCCTGTGCGAATCCGGCTTCATCGCAGTTGCCGACGACATGGGAGGCGGCGGCCTTGGCGGCAGGTGTGGCGTTGGCAAGGGCGAAGCCCAGTCCGCAACCGGAGAGCATGTCGGCGTCATTGTCGCCGTCGCCGATGGCGGCCACGTCCTCCATGGCGTAGCCCAACTTGCTGGCGGCAAGCTTTACGCCACTCAGTTTGGAGACGTTCGCCGCTGTCACGACCAGAATGCCCTTTTCCGTGTAAGTGGCGTTGAAGGGGATGCCGCGCCGTTGGCCCTCCGCTGTCAAGGCGGTGGCTGCTGCCTCGATTTCCGCCACATGGCAGGCGGTGGTTCCTGAAACCTTCACCGCGCGGGCGCCATGGGCCGCCATCAACGCGTCCCACGAATCGCATTCCGTGTAATGCTCCCCGTGGATGTCCAGTTGATGTCGCGTGTCATCGTTCGCGTTTGCCACATAGTAGTCTTCCGGCGTGCAGAGAACTGGCGGAAAGCCCGCGTCGCGAAAGCCCTCCATCCAGAAGCGGCAGGCCTCGACCGTCAGCGTCTGGGCGGCCAAAATGGATTTCGTGACGGGGGAGAACACGGTGGCGCCATTGTCCACCACTTGAGGCGCCGTCAAACCCATTTCATCGCACCATAACTGGACGGCGCTCATGCAGCGTCCCGTGGCGAAGGCCACGCGGATGCCCGCGGCCTGCGCCTCGCGGATGGCGTCCAGGTTGGCCTGTAGCATTTGTTTGTCCTTGTTAAGGAACGTGTTGTCAATGTCCGTCACCACATAGCGGCAATGTCCGCTGAATGTCGTCAAATGTCCCATGTCGTCTTTATCCTGTTCATTGGTTATGCATGCTACAAAAGTTAATACGGCTTTGTGACTTTGCAATTTGTCATGGTGCAATCCCAGCCTTGTCATTTGACACTTGTGACGCCTATACTATAATATGGAATATATAGTGTTCGGTAATTTCATATGTGATAGCATCGGAGATGACATGCACGATTTCGGACAGTTGGCGTTGTGTTCCATGGCGGCCTTGGCCATAACCGTGCAGGCGGCCAGTCGATTTAATCCATATCATATTGATAATCAAGAAGATAGGCCTAGTTTTTGGAAGGTGAGATGTGATGAGATCATGGCCTTGTGCGCCAATGTGACGAAAGGCCGTGCGGAAATTGTCGCCACGACTCCGGGAGGCTATCCCGTCTATGCGCTGTTCTATGGGGACTTCAGCGAGGAGGCGCCGAAGACGAACTGGTCGGCGGGAGCCTCCTCCAGCACCTGGAAGAGCTATGTGGGAGACAAGCCGGACGTGCAGACCATCCTGTTCTGCGCAGGCATCCATGGTGCTGAGGCGGAAGGAGTTGCGGCGGCCGTCAATTGGATTCAGATGCTTGAGACGGGACAGGATTTTCGCGGCAAGCGGGATGAGGAGCTGCTGACGCTGATGTCGAAGTACCGCGTCATCATCCTGCCCTGTGTCAACATGGATGGCCGCTCGATTTCTCCAGATCATTTGCGCAAGGCCTCCTTTGAGGATTTCCGTGCGGCGTCGCAGGGCGTGTGGAAAGACGGTACTCTGATTGGCTGGCGTGGAAGCAAGATGTTCTTTCCGTTGCCTTTGGAGCAGGTGTCTTATCCAGGAGGCTATCCGAATTTTGACGGCGTCAACATCATGCATGACGCCACGCCGGGGGACATTCGCTCCGAAGAGGCCAAAGCTTTGGCGAAGCTGTGCGCACGGTGGAGGGTGGACTTGCTGCTCAATGCCCACTCCTGCGAATTCGCCCCCGGCATGGAGCCGCCCACGCGGCTGACCTATCCGAAAAGCCTGCAACGGGCCATTGGCCTGCGCCGTCGCATCAATCAGGCGTTTGTGGACGCGGGGCTGAGGCCGGCCAGCGCCCAAGAGGGTGCGGAGGCAAGCAACACCATCAATCTCAACAACTTGGCCATCATGGCCTCCGGAGCGCTTCCGCTCACGTTGGAATGCTCCGTCTCCTATGACAAGCCACAGAATCCGTCTCGCACGTACACATTCGATGAACTGATGGAGCCGGTCTTCATCATGCTGAAAGTCGTCATGTCAGACGGATTGGAACACGCTTTCGTCGACAGAGGGAATCTATGACTGAAAGGGGGAATTGCATCTCCCGCAACGAGATAGACATGAAAAGATTTTTGTGTATGGGGATTTTGGGTGGCATGATGGCATTGCATGCGGAAATTCCAGATCAAATCCGACCGGACCATCCGCGGATCTTCTTCAACGCGGACAGCTGGCCTGCCGTGAAAGCCCGCGCCTTGGGACCGGAGAAAGCGCGATGGGAAGCCCTGCTGAAGGAGGTGGAGACTTTTCCTGACGACCCGGTCTGCAGCAATACGGAGGGTGTTCAGAATAAAACCGTGACGACGGCGACGGGAACCCACGTGCTCAAGACCAGCGGCCATCTGCTGATTGAGAATGTGAAGGAGTGGGGCGAACAGGCGTCCAAGACCGCCTTTGCATGGCGCATGACGAGGGATCCTGTTCTTTTGGAGCGAGCTCGCAAGATGTTGGAAGTCAGCGTGGCGGCTTATCACGATGCCTATAACAACCGTCGTGCCGTGCATTGGTACAGCCGGTCCCGTATTTTGGCGCTTGCGGCGTATGACTGGATTTACGAAGGACTTACAGAAGAGCAGCGCAAGGCGATCATCGTGCCACTAGTGCAGCATGTGGACGATGTGCAGCCGGGGCCGGGCAAGCCGCACATCCATCGGCGCAACCATGGCGGCGTCACCGCCGGATTCTATGGCGTGGACAGCCTGCTTTGGTTTTCGGGTCTGGCGGCCTATGGAGACGGCTTCTGTGACGACCTTGCGCAACGGCATCTGAATCAGGGCTATGACCTCTATATGCAGGTGATGAAATTCCGTGATGAGGGAGCAGGAGACGACGGCGGTCTGGTCAGCGCCGTTCCTGCCTACAGCATGGAAGCCTATCCATGGGCGCATTTCATCTTCATGCACAGCTATGAATCCGCCTGCGGTCGGCGCATCGCGCAGGAATGGCCGGGGCTGGCCCTCTTCCCCAACTGGATCTTCTGGAACTGGATTCCCGCCGACGATTCGCCGCAGCGTCCCTTCCATTTCGGATTCGGCGACTGCCAGCACGAACAGAACCGTCTGCCGTTAGACAAGATATATGAACATCTTACGCAATACATGTATTTCTACAAAGACGCCAATCCAGAGCTTGCGCGGCTGGCGGCGACGTTAAGGGAACTGGCTCCGAATCGTAGCATCGGGCAGTATTGGCCCATGCTGCCGTTTATTCTGACGTCCGTCGATGACGTGGAGCCCTTCCCGTTGGAATCTCTTGTCAATATGAAGCTGAAAGCCAGGCACTTCGAGACGATGGGCCAATTCATTCTGCGCTCCGGCTGGACGGACCACGACACATTCTGTCTGTTTACAGCAGGAGCCAGTATCGCCGCCCATAAACATTACGACGAGAACAACTTCGTGATTTATAAAAATGGCTTTCTTGCCTTGGACTCCGGCACCCGCGGCAAGGAGACGGACTATAACCTCAAATACTACTTCAGTCAGTCGGTGGCCCACAATTGCATCCTTGTTCACAAACCGAATGAGCCGCTGCCGTCCTATTGGGGGCCGTCCTGCGATGCTCCCGAAGGTAAAACCAACTACGGTGGCATGGGCGGCGGGAGCGCGACGGTCCTCGCCTTCCACACCGACGATGCGCTGACCTACATCGCCAGCGACGCCACGAAATGCTACGGTGAAAAATGCACGGAGGCCATCCGTCAGTTCGTTTTCCTGCAACCCGACTATTTTATCGTGTATGACCGCGTGGGGGCCGCGGAGGCCGCCTATGCGAAACAATGGCTGCTGCATACGGTGGAAGAGCCGCAGATTTCAGGCCACGTCATGACTGTCGACCAATGGCATGGGCGGCTCTTCTGCGAGACGCTGCTGCCGACGGATGGCGTTCTGACAACGGTCGGGGGCCCCGGACGGGAGTTTTGGTCCAACGGCAAAAACTGGGAATTGGACAGCAAATTCACGGACATCTTGCACAACATTGAGGCAAAAACGGGTCGCCGCACCCTTTTGGGCAATTGGCGGTTGGAGGTCACTCCTGCCGTCGCCCAAAAGAACGACCGTTTCCTGCATGTCATGACGGTGGGCGGACAGGATATGGCGACGCCAGTTCCCGCCACTCTTGTACAGACCGCGACAGAGGACGGTGTGGAGCTGGCGTTGCCAAGCGGCGTAGTCCGTGTGATGTTCCGACGTGACGGCGATGTGGGCGCGACGGTGGTGAGCCAGCGTAATGGTCAGACGCGGAACCTGTTGCTGCCCAATGTCATCCAATCACAGGCCGGAGTCCTTTTGGAGTGAAGGGATTCCTGCAATCGGACCGTTTCATTGGTGAGCCATGTGGGTCATTGAATCAAAACAGACGGATGCGGTGCAGAATGCGGCGTTGGAGGAATGGCTGTTCCGGCAGGTGCCGCAGTTGGGTGACATGCTGTTGCTGTATTGCAATGGGCCATCGGTGCTCATTGGCAGGAATCAGAACCCATGGAGTGAATGCCCCGTGCCCCATTGCGTGGAAAAGGGCATCAGAGTGATTCGTCGTTTGTCGGGCGGCGGTGCCGTCTATCATGACTTGGGCAACCTGAATTTCTCCCTTTTGGTTCGAAAGGAACATCTTGATATGGAGAAAGTTACCGCACAGTTGACCGGCTGTCTGCGGAACTTGGGGGCTGAGGCGGCAGTGGATTGTCATCGTAGCGTGACGGTGAGGGGCCGCAAGGTCGCGGGCACGGCGTCCGCCTTTAGTGGCGACAGCGCCTTGTTCCACGGATGCATGTTGGTCAATGCGGATTTGGAGCGGTTGCGGGAGATGCTGACGCCCTGCGCAGGATGGGACATCTGCGGCGGCGGGACGGCTTCTATGCGGATGCCTGTGGCTAATCTGACCGACTTCATCCCTCATCTCACAGTTGAAAAGTTGCAAGATTCTATTATAGAATCATTTAATGAAATTTGCCTCAAAATGGAGCACTGGCCACTGGAGGAGCAGGGAACCTTGGCGGCCGCCGCCCACGCGGCCTATGTGGCCAAATACGGCGGGAAGGCGTGGACCTATGAACGGACGGCAGATTTCGAGCTTCGGCTAACGTTGCCGTCGTGGACTCTTCGACTGCGGATTCAGGAGGGAATTGTGGTCTCCGCATGGCGACAAATGGACCAAGGGGAGATTTTCGTGGAAGAATTTGCGGGAAAGGCATTGCGTGGGGTGGACAAATTGCTGATTCCATGTTATTTTTAGAGTCTCCGGCTGTTCCGGAGAGTTGGTTTCATGACGAAAGGGTTTCCAAAAGGAGAAGAACACAAGATGATTATCGGAGTAAGTTCCTACAGTTACAGCCGTCTGGTCAATTCCGGCGCGATGAAGCAGATTGAAGTCATCGCCAAGGCCAAGGAGATGGGATTCGATGCCATCGAGTTTTCCACCATTGCCGTTCCGGAAGGCAAGACCTTGCCGGAATTCGCGCAGGAGCTTCATGACGAGGCCGCCAAGGTGGGTATTCCCATCATGAACTACACCATAGGCGCTGATCTGCTGGCCGGCAGCGACGGCGACCAAGAGAAGGAAATCGAGCGGCTGAAGGCCGAAGTGGACGTGGCCGCCATTCTGGGTTGCCCCGGCATGCGCCATGACTGCACCTACGGCGCGTTTCCTGCCTGGTGGAAGGGTGCCAAGACCTTTGAGGCGGCAGTGGCCCATGTGGCGAAAGGCTGCCGTGCCGTGACGGAATACGCAGCTTCGAAAGGCATCAAAACCATGGTGGAGAATCATGGATTCTTCAGCCAGGAGAGTCGCCGCATTGAGCAACTGGTGACCCATGTGGATCATCCCAATTTTGGTCTGCTCATTGATATGGGCAATTTCGTCTGCGCGGATGACAATCCCGTGGAGGCCGTCGGTCGTCTCGCCCCTTATGCCTTCCATTGCCATGCCAAGGACTTCCACCTGAAGCCGGGCATCTGGCCGAACCCGGGCAAGGGCTGGTTCATGACCCGCAGTGGCAATTGGGCTCGCGGCGCCATTATCGGCCACGGCAATGTGCCAATCCACCAGAGCCTCCGCATCCTGAAGAGCAAAGGCTACGAAGGTGTGCTCTCCATCGAGTTCGAGGGCATGGAGGATGTGCTGCAGGGTATCGCGCTGGGGCTGGAGAACCTGCGCCGCTTCGTGGCCACAGACTACTAAGTATTTAGCAATTAGTAATTAGCAATTGCCAATTGGCAGTTGTCAAATTGCGGAAAGACGCCAACGGGGGGAGCAATTCCTCCCGTTGGTATGGTGTTTGTTTAGGGAGAGACGAGATGTTCAGGCTGAACGGGACCCGAATCGTCATCTTGGCGGTGGTGCTTCTTGTGGTGGGCGGTGGTGTGCGCTATGGCTGCGTGCGCTATAAGGCGAAAAAGACCCCGCCGAAGGAGGAGCGGATTCCGCGCACGATGGAGGAGACGCGGTTCATCGCGGAGCAGGTGCGGGCCATCGCCGCCGCGGAGAAGGCCCACGCATGGAGTCAGGTGGGCAGCTTGGAGTCTCGCCGCTCCGGCTGGCTGTGGGCAAAGGCCGCCCAGGTGCTGGAGGCGACGGGCGCCTTTGACGGCAAGGGAAACTTCAATGAAAAGTCCATGGAGGATCCGAATCGTCGTAACTCCTTGGAGGACATGTATATGTTGCTTCTCCGCGCCGTCCATCAGAACCGCCAGGGGGTCGAGCAGATTCAGGAGGAGGGGGACGCCAAACTGCGGGCCTACATCTCCCAAGTGGACCAGACATTGCAGCCCTATTCGCTGAACATCCCCTCCGACTACGATGAACGGCTGGCCTGGCCCATGATCGTATTTCTGCATGGCCATGGCGGCTATCGCCATTTTCAGGGGCATCCTGCGCCGCGATATAATGGTGTATTTTGCCTAAGTCCCGGCGGAAGAGGTGCTTCTGACTATAAGGATTTGGGATGCGAAGACGTGTTGGCCTGCATTGAAGAGGTGAAGCGGGACTACAACATCAACGAGAACCGCATCTACCTGACCGGCGACTCCATGGGGGGGACCGGCTGCTTCGAAATCGGCACCCACTATGCGGACCAGTTTGCGGGAATCATGCCTGTGGTGGGCAACAGCGATTTTGAGGTCTGGAGTCGCCATTGGGGCTGGAATCGGCCCTTCGAGGGGCGTAACACGGCGTTGCGCAAATGGATACAGGAGGCGCAGACCGCCCGCGCCTATGCCTGCAATCTGAGGAATCTGCATTCCTATATCATCAGTGGTTCTGCCGATGTCATCGTGCCCACGGACCATTCGCGGAACATGGTGGCTGAGCTGCGGCGGATGGGCTATCCCGTTGAATACCGTGAATATCCGGGCGTGGGCCACGGCGGCTTCCCCGGGGAGGCGAAGAACAACGGGCTGGCGTGGATGTGCGGCTGGGAGCGGAATCCATGGCCAGCCCATGTGACTTGGCGTTCTGCCAACCTCAAATACGGCAAGGCCTATTGGCTGCGAATGGAGCAACTGGAGAAGCCACTGACCTTTGCCACTCTTCAGGCGGATGTGCAGGGTGGACAGCTGGTGGTCTCCACAGGCAACCTGCTGGCTTTCTCCATGCAGCGGCCTCCCGCTCTCTTCCCGCCCATGCAGCCTGTGAACGTAGTTGTTGATGGACAACGCCTTACGCTGCCGCCGAATCCGCAGGTGTTCGGCTGGACCACGCTGGCGAAAGACGCCCGTGGCCAGTGGGAGGAGCAGCCAGTGCCCCAGCTGGCTGGACTCCGCAAAAGCCGCGGCTGCGAAGGGCCGATTCAGGAGGCGCTGATGGCCCCCTTTGTGGTCGTCGTGGGGACCCAGTCCGTCGATCCGCTGATGAACGAGGCATGGCATCGGGAGGCCATGGCCTTCTCCGAATGGTGGAAACGGCGCAATGGCGCCCCGTGTCTTGTGGTCAAAGACACGGAATGCACGCCTGACATGATGAAGTCCCGAAACCTCATTCTCTTGGGCGGCACGGGAGACAATGCCGTCAGCAGTGATTTCGTCTGGAACATTCCCTTGACCGCCATTATGGCCCCTCTTCGTCTGAAAGGCGTCGATTTGACTGATGACAGCTTGGGCTCTATGATCGTCTATCCCAATGTGACGGAGGCGCCGGACCATATGGTGGTCGTGGTCTCCGCCAATTCCCCCAAGGCGGCCTTCCAAGTGTGGGAACGCTTCGGAAATTGGTTCAATTGGGGCGTTTACGACAGCAAGAAATACTTCGACTACGCGGTTTTTGACGCCCGTTCCGTCTCCCCCGAAACCTTGCTGCTTTTGGGCTGGTTCGGAACGGACTGGAAAGTGGAAAGCGGCGTCTGGGTTCTTGGAGAGGAATCCGTCCGCCGCCGGATGGCTCCGCAAGGATATCCAGAAAGTATTGATATAGAAAAAGTTATGACGAGTCCGGAGTTTGTGGAGGAGGCCGAGGACAGGCTGGATGGTGAACTGGATAGGCTCCTTGAGGAAAAAGAGCCGAGAGCGACGCTGACTCTTCCTGCTGCCGACCGGGTCTTTGTTAGCCGGCTGATGCCGGAGAAGGTGCTCAATGGCCGAGGGGCCACGGGATGGGAACGCTCCTTCTGGGGAGAGCCTTTGGAGAAGCCCCACAGCCTAGGCGTCCGTGCGCCTGTGACCATGGAGTTCAACCTAGATGGCAAATACCGCAGTTTCCTGTCGGAGGTGTGTTTGCGCAATCCCATGGAATGCACCATGGCACCGTCGCGAAAGCGCAGTGAGGAGGTGGCCTTCTTGGTGTGGGGGGATGACCGCAAATTGGCTGAAGCCACTGTCAATTGGAAGAAGCCGCTGAATGAATTGCGTGTGGATGTGACTGGAATCAAAGTGCTTAAGCTTGAAGCGCAACCTCGCGGCATTTCGTGGCTGCACATGGAGGCTGCTTGGCTGGAGCCTGAATTGTCCACTCGTGAACTGTCCATGGCCCCCAAAGAAAAGCCAGCCAAATAGAGTCCATAAAATCGTTGGAGCGTATAAATGATGGGCTGCGAACAGCAACAGGCCCATTCGGTCCTGTTGGGCCGCTGAACCTGTGGGTGCATCCTGCCTTCGAGTTTTACTGTCGCCTACCTGTGGTTGCCTCCATTGAGCCGCCTTATGGCACGATGGCGTGTGAACATGAAGGGTGTATGTGTTATGCAAGTTACTGTAAAGGAGTAATTAACGCAAGCTCGAGTCAGGCAGGGCAAGACCTGGGTGAATGGCTCTGCTCCATGACTTCAAAGCCCCAAAAGACTGAAAGATGACCAGGGCCAACTGCTGTTTTTAGATTTACAGCAGTTCCTCCATCAAGAGGGGGCGGCCGGAGAGGCGCACATCGCGGAAATCGCCGTTGAAAAAGTCGTAGGGTTCCTGTAGGAAATGAAGACTGCATCCGATGCAGAGGAAATTCACGACGGCATGGCTAGCCACGGGGAAACCGGTCGCCGTGCCTTGCAGCATGCCGTTGAGATAGAGATACAATGTGCGGCAGTCGTACACAACCGCGACCTTGGCCCATTCCCCCGCCTTCAGTGGCTCCTTGCTGACGATGGAGACATTCACGGTCTCCGCCTCCGTCTCGATTTCGTTGCCCTTGTCGATGTCGATGGCGGCGTTGCAATTGGCAGCCATGTTGCGTTGCGCCACCACATGGCCGGCTTCGTCAAGAAAGAGGTTCAGGTTTCCGTTGGCTGTTCCCAAGATGCCCATGCGGTGGCCGATGGCTGCTGGCCGCAAACTGATTTCATAGGTGCAGGAATAGGAGAAGGAGGAGCTTCCGGCCATCATGAAGAAGCCTTTTGACTCCCCAAGGTGCATGAAGCCGCGGCCATCGGAATCGGTCTGGAAGAGATTTGGAACGGCGACAAAATTCATGTCATCGACGAAATGACGATAGCCTGTGCGCTCCAAGGCGCCGAAGGGTTCGGCCGGCTGCTCCATATTGAACCGTCCATTGTGTTGCAGACCGCCGATGTCCACGAGCTTTTGACCTGCATCATGACTACATGGATAGTAGAAGGTGGGGAAGCGCCCAGCCGGAAGCGTGACGGCCATGAAGGAGCCGTTCATGTCCGGAAGGAATGTATGCGCGTTGTCTTTCCGTGCGCTGACCCAGATGGGGAGGGACTCGAAGCGGTTGCCGTCTGCACATTCCATCTCGAGCCAATAGTAGTCGTCGTTGAGCAGCGGGCAGGGCAGCGTCGTCTGTAGGTGGACCTTCAAGTCACCATGGCGGAAAGAGGTGAACTCCTCGCCATTGCGCATCACGCGCACGCACGTGACCGTCTGCCCCTCTTCGGGCTCCAGATTGGCGGCGAGAAGCCCCCGACCCTGCGTCGCGTTCCAGTCAACAACCTCCCCCGGATGCATTCCGTTCAGCGTCCAGTCATGGCTGCCGTCCTTTGAATGCAGGGCATTGGCGGTGGATCGAGCCCAGAACATCATGCTGTTTCGCAGGGCTGGGTCCACCCAGACGGGCGGCAATGTCAGCGGCGCACATGGCTCGTCACGCCAGAAGCCGCGGAGGCGCGGAATCAGCAGGCGCCCCACAAACGATGATGACGGAATTGTAAATACATTTGTATGAACAATATCCAACTTTATTGTCTTTTTGGGGAAGGCATGTACAACCTGTCCTGACTCATCCAACAGCTCCAGTTCATAGCTGTATACCTTTTCCGAATCATCGATGGGGAAGGTAATCACCTCGAAAAGGAGGTCCCGCCATCCCGCCACCATGTCGATGTAACTGGTGACGACCACCTCGGGCTGCTTCCGCATGGCGAAGGGCTTTCCGTAGAGCTGGCTCATCATCAGCTCTCCATAACGGAGAAGGAAGTCCTCCCGTTCGTAGCACGGAAGGATTAGCGAATTCTCCCAATGGTCGAAAAGGTTCGTCATGGTCACGGCATCCGGCTTCGCCTTCCGGATGCTTTCCCAGCTTGTGCGGTATTTCCGCGATGCATGGGGGTTGACGCCGACGTGCGTGTAGTGGACGGACCAGCTGTTATGGACGGCGGCCTCGTAGATTTTGTGTGGGAATTCGTTGTGCATGACCTCGCTGATGCGGCGGTCTATTTCGTCCTGATCTGCCCAGTCAGCGTAGGCTGTGCAGCCATCGAAGACGGGCATGTAGGCCCGCAGCTCCTCCTGCTTTGTGTCGGCGCTGTAGGTTTTCCACCAATAGTTCGCAAGCCAGATGGCCTTCCCGTAACGCGATTCGAAGGCCGACTGGATCTGGAGCCACTCGTCAGGGGAGAAGTCGTAGCTTGTGTAGACGGCGAGGATCGGTGCGCCGTCGATGCGGAAGAATGCCTCAGAGTGTTTGTATTCCTCCGCAATGAGGTCGAACTGCTCGAAGAGCTTCTGGATAGCGCCCTCAACACTGCCGCCGCATGCGTCGCGGATGAGGTCAACGAATATCTGCAGTTTGAAGTCGCCGAGCTCCTCCGCCGCCTGGACAGCCTCCTTTAGGGTATCCGCATAGCCGGGTGTATGCACCACCAGCTCGAACTGCCATCCGGTCATGCCCTTTGCCTGGCACTCGCGCATGGCCTCCTTCCAATAGCCCACGGAGTTTGCGCGATAGCCCAAGGCGTTGTTCTGTGGATAGAGTTTGCGTGCGTAGTTCGGCCCGCCCAAGGGGCAGCCGGTTCGCGGCTTGTTCGGCTTCCACCATGGATTCACATGGGTCCATAGCGTGCCGCAATAGGCCCTCTTGTCAAATTTTGGGCGGAGATCCTTCGGAGTCTCCTCCGCGATGGCGCCGATGGATATCCCCAGAAGGAGTAGTGCAAGAATCGTCTTCACGCTTCCTTGCGTTGTGGAAAAAAGCGCAGTTGCTTTCTTCATGGCCCTTGGGGAACCCATTTGTCGTTGCGGTAGACGTAGCCGCGGGAGAGCATGGCTCGTTTCATTCGTTTGGGGAGCTCCTTTTCGTAGGCGACCTGAAGCCGTCGCTGCTCCAGAAGATTTACGAGGGATGCGGGATCAATCCAGAAGCGGGGATCCGGATTCTCCATGGAGGCACCTTTGAGGACGATGTTGGGGACGTAACCAGCGGCCTTGAAGGCTTGCGGATACTTGAGTCTGCGCTGTTTGGCCAGTTCTGTGTTGGTGCCGTTCTCCTGCAGAACCATCTGTTTGCGGGCGAAGGTCTCCACCATTTTGGCATGTTCAATGGGGAAGAGGCGGGCCACCTCATCATCGGGGAGGTCCTGTTTGGCGATGGTGCGGATGCCAATTCCAATGCGCTCCGTGGATGTGGACTCCTTCAGGATGCCCTTGACGGTGGGCGTCGTGCCGCCGTGTCCGCTGGCCAGTCGGATTTCCACCTCCTCGTTGCGGGGGTACATGGCGTATTTCTTTTCACCTTCTGCCCGCCATTCCTCTAAAGTCTTGGGATGGAGAGTCTCCTTGACGGCGTTCTGCACTTCCTGTTCCGCCGCCTGCATGGCGGCTTTCAGGGATTGTGTGGGGGCTGGCGGCTCCTCCCAGTCAATGTCGTAGTCCAAAAGTGCATTGAAATCCGCAACATCTTGATAGGTATAGGGTTGCGCCATGGCTTCCTTGATGTAGTCCGAAATGGAAGTCTCTTCTACCTCTTCGGCGATTTCCTCTTTGACTTCCTCCTGCACGCGGTCTGGATTGACGCCTGATGAGCGGGGGGCGGCGCTGGTGGTGGACCTTGAATAGGAGGAGCTGGAGCGCATGGAGGGATTTCTGGCGATGAAATACACGCCCACCAAAATCACCAGAACCAGAATCATGGTTGCAACGAAATTCTGCATGGTTTCAACTCCTTGTCATGTTGCAGTGAGAGCAAAATCCATTTCGTGGATTTGTAACTTGCGTCATCGACGTTATTTCCAAAAAATCTCCGCAGGCTGTTTCGGTAGTGGGACCCCTTGCTCCATCGCCTCTTCCAGCTCGGCTGCGGCATCTTCGTCAATCCACCAGTAGCCTGTGCTTTCGCCACTGTACTTGCCTAATACAGACTCCGGCATGCCGAATTTGTTCCAATAGAGGAGGCGAGTGCTGTCCGTGTTCCACAGCAGCACATAGGGGTACTCCGCGAAGATGAGCGCATCGATTTTCCGGCAGATTTCATGCCGCTCCTGCACGTTGAAGATGGCCTTCTGCTGTTCGATGAGAGCATCCACCTCCGCGTTCTTGAAGCCTGTGAGGTTGCTGCCGCCAGGTCGGTCTGCCTCTTTGGAGGACCACATGCCCTCCGGATTCTTGAAGAGGCCCGCGCCCCAGGCAGCCCACGTCATGTCGAAGTTGAACTCATCCATGTCTTTGGCCCAAGCAGACCAGTCTTTGGTCTGAATGGTCATTTTGACGCCCACGTCCTTGAGAGCGGCGTCGAAGACCGCAAGGAACTTGTTGGAGATGGCGTCACGGTTCAGGAAGGTGAAGGCGAGCTCGCGGCCATTCTTCTCCAGAATGCCTGTGGCGGGGTTGGCCTTCCAGCCGGCCTCCGTCAGCAGCCGGATGGCCGCCTGCTTGTCGAAGGGCGTCACGGGATTTGGGCAGGGATGCTGTTCATCGTAGAGGTCTTCCCAATAGGAGCGGTGGAGAAAGTATTGGTTGTACATCATGGTTTGGTTCATCATGGGGCGGTCCAGCAGATGGGCCATGGCTTTGCGGACCCGCACATCGTCGAAGGGGAAGCGCCGCATGTTCATGGCAAAGCCCTGAAAGCCTACTGGTTTCTTGTTGTGCACGTTCTGCTTGACGATCCAGTTGTTGCGAACCGCCGTCACATCCTTTTCAATCTGATGCCAAATGCTGGCCGTGTAGACGGCAAAGACGTCAATCTCCCCCTTTTTGAAGGCCTCGAAGGCATTGTTGCGGTCCTCAAAGAAGCGGCAGTTGATGATGTGGAAGTTGTTGCTGCCCTTGCAGCTGGGCCAGTTGACCCGCCACCAGTCCGCGCGGCGCTCCAATTTGAGATAGAGGCCTTCCTTGAACTCCATGACCTTATAGGGGCCGGAGACCACGGGAAACTCAAAGTTGACTTTGTTGAAGTCCAAATTGGCGAACACATGTTTGGGGAGGATGCTGAAGCCGCCCGCCGCCCCCAGATTCTGCCAGTGGACCTCCTTGGCGCGGAAGCGGATGGCACGGCCCTCGTCGACAATTTCCGGCTCGCCCAGCCGCTCCAAGCTGAGCTTGTGGGGCCCTGTCAGATTGGCGGGATTCACGATGGCCTGATAGGTCCACAGGACGTCTTCGGCGGTGATGGGCTGTCCATCGCTCCAGCGGGCTTGGGGATCCAGCCAGAAGGTGAATTCCCGCTTGTCCTCTGAAATGGTCCATTTCTCCGCGAGGCAACGATCATATTCGAGGGTTTCGGAGTCCATGCTCAACAGTGTCTCATAGAGCGCGTCAAAGATGCGGGCGCTCATGGAATTGTTGTCAAGATAGTAGTTGAGGCTCTTGGGGGAGGGACCCAGATATTCGGTGACGGTGCCGCCGACCACGGCGTCCGGACTGGCGACGGGATCCGGCTGCATCACATGACTTTCCGTTGGCAGAAACCCTGCCTCACAGACTAGGCAGACAAATGCCAATATGCTGGAAATGAGGAATTTATACATATGCGATATCCTGAACAAATCGACCGACGGTTACCGTGCGATGCTGCCGGACCACAGATAATAGGGTTTGCCTGCTTCGACATGCACCCCATCAATCGGTATTAGTCCCTCAATGGCAGTGCGTTGGCTAAATTTCATCTCCATAAGGGAGTCCAGCCAGCTCATTTTGCGGCCAAAACGGACGACCTGGGCGTCGTGGATGCCGGCTTCCCTTTCGGCGGCGGCTACCGCGTCCTCAAAGGTCCCTAGCTCGTCCACGAGTCCGGCCTCTTTGGCCTGCCGTCCGGAGAGCACACGGCCGTCTCCGAATTCGGCGTTCATGACGTCTTCCGCCGTTTGGAATTGGGGACGGCCTTGGGCGACCACGTCTGCAAACTGGTGGAAACTTTCCTGAATGAGGGCCTGCAGATGGCGGTCCTCTTCAGGTGTGGCGGGGCGAAGCGGACTCATCATGTCCTTCATGGCTCCGGACTTATAGACTTTGGGAGCAATGCCGATCTTGTCGGCCAGCCCTGTGGCGTTGAGTCCGCTCATGATGACGCCGATGTTGGCGGTGAAAGTGGTGGGGCGGGCGACGATCCAACGGCTTCCTGCCGCGATGTAGTAGCCGCCGCTGGTGCCCATGTCCCTCATGAAGGTGATTACAGGAATCCTCTCGTTGATTTCGCGGACCTTACGCCAGATATCCTCGCTGGCGATGATTTCGCCGCCGGGAGTGTTCATGTCCAGAACGATGGCCTTCAGACTGTCTTCGGTTTCCATAAGGGTGTCCAGAAGCTCGCAGATGGTCTCCGAACAGGCGCCTTTGGTCAGCTTCTCATGGGTGATGACGCCATCGATGCGGACAACGCCGATGATCTTGTCCGGATCGCCGTCGCAGAGGACTTTGCTGGCCACAGAGGAGCTGGAGCGACCACCGCTGCCCACATCGCGGACGACGCTTTCCATGGCGGCGGAGATGGTGCCCTTCACCGCATAGCAGCCGATGATGCCGCCAATCAGCAGACCAATGAAAATGCCCAGAAGGATGCCGAGGCAGCCTTTCCCCTTGTTGTTGGAGCGGGGTGTAAAGGAGGGGCGTGGCGGCGGATAGGCGTAATCGTTGCGAGGTGGCGGAGGGGCGAGGGGCGGTGGTGCGGCAAGATTAGACTCGGTCATCGTTGCGGTCTCCTGTTCATTTGCGCTTCCAGTTCTCTTCCCCACGCTGGAAATCAACGCCTTCTTGTGCGCGGCGGGCATTGAGAACCTTCAGATAGCCGGTGTCTCGGCTCAAGGTGGGAACGCCGTTCTCTGGCACGTAATAGCGGGTCTGCCGTAACTTCGCTTCCATGTTGACCATGCTGTAGATGGTGTAGGAGTACAGTCGCGGGCGGACCTGGAGCAGAACGTGGATGGTGCTGCCGCTGTCCACATCCATCTGGGGGGCGGAGCCGGAGATGTAGGGGCCGATGCGGAAGGTGCCATAGACGTTTTCGTCGTCTTCCAGCATGAGACAGTAGATCATGCCCGTGCCGCTATTGAAGAGCAGCAGCCGCACGTCGATGCTCTTGATCTTCTCGTCCGGATTCATGGCCGGCAGTCCGATGCTACGCTCCATGATGAGGGAACCTTCATTGACTTCGAAGGTCACGGAATTGGAGATGTGAATTTTGGGCAGCCGACGGTGCTCCAGATGGGCGGTCACCGTGTAGGACTCCGACCGTTGCATGTCGTAGAGGGAGTTGATGATGATGGAGACCTCACGGCGTTCCCCCGGCTTGAAGATTAGGTCGCGAACCAAGTTCGCCCTTGGGTCCAGCGGCCGGATGATGCGGCCGGAGGGGGTGTCAATTCGAAAGGTCAGGGAGCCTTGGTCCTGATTGCCGTCTTCACCTCCGAACACAAGGGTATTGCCACTATAGTTTTGGATAAGTAGTTTCAGCTCAATGGGTTCATAGCGCAGATAGCGTTCGTTTGCCGCCGTCAGCTGCATGCCAATCTGGGCTTTCGCCGCCCATGCTGCCATGAGAAACAGAATCAAAGAGAGTCGTTTTGCCATCATTGTTTCTTATACCTTATATATATATTATGTGGTGAACTTCCCATAATATAGCACTCTGTTGAATAATTAGGAATTGGCGATTTGCAATTAGCTCCTTGTGGTGAAGGCATATTCGCCAAGAATGCGCATGGACTCGTCCTCCGCCGTCAGGCAACTGATGCGGTAGGTTTTGCCGCCGCGAGGTACGGTGACGACCACATGGGCGCCGTTGACGAAGGTCTCTGGGGCAATGTCCGCGAGGAAGGGTTTCCCCGCGGCCTGTTTGATTCGCTCCAGAGGGAACACGGTGGGAAAATGGATCCGGCTGTCCGGATAGAGGGCACGGTCGGAGAGGCGTTCCAGAACCTCGTCCAAAGTGTGCAGCTGATCCCACACACAGGCTATCCACGCCTGCGGAGCTAGAGCGCGGACGATTTTTTCAGGCATGGAGCGGTGTCCATGGTGGTTGATCTTGGCAATCTCAACTTGCATAAGTTCCTCTGCAAGAGCATCTTCTGTTTGGAAACGGCTTCCGTCCGCATTCAACGCCGTGTCGGAGAAGTCACCGGCGGTGTACAGGGTAAAATCGCCGTAGCGGATGAGAATGCCCAGGCTCATGCCATTTTCGTTCAAGGCGCCGCCCTTTTTCAGCCGTTCTGTGTAGAGGTTGCGGATGTGGCCGTCTTTGCAGAGGATTCTGCCGTTGGCGGTGATGTTGGTGATGGAGAAATCGCCGAAGGCGGCGGGATTGCGCCGCATGGCGAGCTGGGCATGGTCGCCGAGACGGAATTTCTCCACATGGAGGCCATCCCGTGCCTGAAGGGCAGCATAAAGGCTCCGCATATGATCTCGTTCGGCGACGTCGTTGATTTCGGGAGTCGGGTCATCGTAGTCTGGCCAGCCGCGGTCGATGGCGGTGTCAAAGGCCAGCTCTTCGGCGGCCAGTCCAAAACCGCTGCGGCAACAGCCAGGGATGCCTTTGCCGTCTGCCTTGATGCTCTGCCAGATGGGGGTTCCGCTGTGGTCGTCGTGGAAATGGGAGAGCATCATGTAGTCCACTAGCGGGCGGCCATTGCGTTGGGGGGCGTTTGTCGGCAGAACCCGTTGGATGTAGCGGGCGATCCAGTCTCCCGCCAGCCGTTGGGGACCGGGCATGATGGGAACAGCCAGCTCCAGCCGCGTGATGGCGGGGTGGTCGCCGCAGTCTAGCAGCAGGGTGGTGCCGTCAGGGAAGATGTGGAAGATGGCTTCCCCTGCCCCTGTATGGATGAAATGCGCCTGATACTGCCCTGGCTGCCAGCCTGGCCAGATTCCCTCGCCGACGGAATGGATGATGGCGCCGCATGATGTGCAGGTATCGCCCATGAAGGTGTCTCCGAATATTGAATATATATTGTAAATTATTTATGGTTAATTATTTGCAAAAATAAGTGATGCTGTTCAGCAGACAAGTTCCAGTTTTTTGAAATAGGCGATGGCGTCCTTCAGCTTTTCCTCAGCGGGGCAGGAGCCGAAGTCCTCCAGCGTGATGAAATGGCGGTAGTTGATCTGCTTGAGTAGGGAGAAGACGGTGGGGAAGTCAAAAAGCCCTTCGGCGACGGGGCAACGCTCCCATTTCCATATGGTGGTGCCGTTGTCGTCCTTTCCGGCAGGGAAGGGGCGGTGGGCTCCGAAATGGCAGTGGGCGAGGTAGTCGCCGAGCAGCTGGAAGGCGATGGCGGGGGTCTCATAGCCGTCGCGGACCATGTTTTGTGGGTCGTAGATGACACCGACGTCGTTGGGGGAGAAGTTGCTGACAATGCGATAGGCCAGAGAGGCGCTCGGGTGGATGGTTCCACCGTGGATTTCCATCACAAGTTTGACGCCACTGCCCTTGGCGAGGGCGACGCAGTTGGCGTAGCCGGCGACGGTTTCGCCGTAGATGGCGTGGTAGTCGTCACCTTTTTTGGGGTTGAAGCCGCGGGAGGCGCCCAGCCGAATGAAGGGGGAGCCGCAGGCCACTGCGCCTTCCAGAACCAGCTTGAACTGCTCCTGGTCCGTGCAGGTCATGTTTGTGGCGAAGCCCGCCAGCCGGATGCCGTTGTCCCGCAGTATGCGACCGATTTCAGGGGCCTTCGCCGTTACGTTTTCAGGGGTGATGTCATTGACATGATAGCCCCAAGGCGATGGCTCTCCTTTGGCGCGGAGCTCGTCGGGGCAGCGGCGCACGCGCAGTTCAACTCCGTCATAGCCGCAGTCCTTGAGCAGTCTGGCCTGCCCCTCCATGTCCAGTTCAGGCATGAAAACCGTTGTTGCGCTGTATAGCATCTTGCGTTCTCCCATGAGTTTGCGTTAGGGTTTATCAGGCAGCAGCAGCATGCAGTCTCCATAGCTGAAGAAGCGCATGCGCTGTTCGATGGCGTATTGATAGGCGGCCTTGACCTTGGCCAGATCGCTGAAGGTACTGACCAGCATGATCAGGGTGGACTGTGGCAGGTGGAAATTGGTCAGCAGGGCGTCCGCCACCCGCGGTTTGTAGGGCGGATAGAGGAAGATGGCCGTGCGGCCCCGCTGGGGGATGACCCGACCTGTGGCCGGTTCTGCGCAGGTCTCCAGCACGCGGATGGTGGTGGTGCCTACGCAGAAAACTCGATGGCCGATGTCATGAGTGTGGTTGATGGCGGCGGCCGCTTCGGGGGAGAGGCTGTAGGCTTCTTCATGCATCACATGGTCTTCGACGTTCTGCACGCTGACAGGCTTGAAGGTGCCCGCTCCCACGTGCAAGGTCAGGCGGACAATTGTAACTCCTTTGTTCTCAAGTAGTTGCAAAATTTCATTCGTGAAATGTAGCCCGGCGGTCGGCGCGGCCACTGCCCCTGGAACTTTGGCGTAGACGGTCTGATAGCGCTCTTTGTCCGCCGCCTCAGGTTCTCGGTTGATGTAAGGGGGCAGGGGGATTTTTCCGCTACGCTCCAAAATCGAGAGGACATCTTCTTGGTCAAAGCGGATGACGAACGTGCCGTCTTCTGCCTTGCTTTCCACGGTGAAGCCGCCATCGCCGTCCAATTCCACTCGTTCGCCGGGGGGGAGCCGTCGGCCGGGCCGCAGCATGCATTTCCAGCAGGTGCCTTCCGTGTTTTCGAGAAGGAAGGCTTGGACGCGGCCACCGGTTGGCGTGCGCTTCCCCCACAGCCGTGCGGGAATGACGCGGGTGTCGTTGAGCACGAGACAATCTCCTGGCTGGATGAACTGGACGAAATCCGTGAAGGGATGCAGAGCATAGGCTCCCGTCTTGCGGTTCATGACCAACATGCGGGATTCGTCACGGCGGGCCGCCGGATATTGGGCGATGAGCTCATGCGGCAACTCAAAATCGAAATCGGAGACTTTCATACACTCCTTTTCGCATGCATGGCACGGCGCATGTCCCGGTTGTCGTCCCGCTCCCGAATGTCGTCCCGTTTGTCATGGACGTTTTTGCCGCGGCAGAGGGCGAGTTGCACTTTGACTTTGCCTTTGTCGTTGAAATACATGGATAAAGGAACCAACGTCAGGCCCTTCGCCTCGATGTTCTTCTTCAGCCGGAGTATCTCCCGCTTGTGCATGAGGAGCCGTCGGGGCCGCCGAGGCTGATGGTTGAATCGGTTGCCTTGGTCGTAGGGGGCAATATGGGCCCCCAGAAGCATGAGTTCCCCGTGCTGAACCGCCGCATAGGTGTCATTGAGGGCTACGCCGCCGGCGCGGCAGGATTTGACCTCCGTGCCTGTCAGCTCAATGCCAGCCTCATAGGTGTCCAGTACGGCATAGTCATGCCGTGCCTTTTTGTTCTGATGGATGATTTTCATGGCGTCATGGGGTGCAATGGCGGTACATTGGACAAAATTTCGAACCGCGCGGTTGCATTTTTGTTTTTAATGCAATAATATAATGGATTATCCAATTGACGCAATAAACCCCGATAAGACGGGGTTGGGTTTGCAATGGCTTTACGAGGTTGATGATGAAAGTGATTTGCTTTGGTGACAGTCTGACGACCTGTGGGGCGCCGAACGGACGTTACAGTGACATTCTGCAGGACCGTTTCCCAACCCATGAGATTCTCAATCGTGGCGTGGGCGGCGAGACGTTTGTGGAGGCGAAAGAGCGGTTGGAGCGGGATGTGCTTGCGGAGCATCCGGATGTGGTGATTGTGGAATACGGCGCAAACGACTGGTGGCGGAACGAGCGGCCCAACACGGTGTGGGCGGCAGATTTGGCGTGGATCATCGAGCGGATTCAGGCCACGGGGGCCAAGGTGATTGTGCTCGGCGTCTTCTGGCCCTATTGGAATCCGCAGACAGGCAAGCTGGAGGAGAAAAGCTACGGCTGTGACGAGCGGGCCATCGCCTTCCGTGTCATGGAGCGCGACGTGGCTCTGCGGCATGGCTGTCTCTATGTGCCAAACCTGCAGGAGACGATTATCGACGACCGTGTCTGCTGGGGCGACCGCAATCACCCCAATGAGCACGGCAACCGCAAGGTCGCCGACCTCATCTGCCCCGCGTTGGAATTCCATCTCGGTTGCAAGGCGACGCAGGTTCGCGCCCGCCGCATGCGGACCCTGCAGGACTTCTGGGAGGAGGCTGTGGAACTGGCTCCGGACTCCCTTGCCGCCGTCTGCAATGGTGAGCGACTGACCTATCGGGAGGCGGACCATCGCTGCGACGAGCTGGCAGCCGGATTGTTGGCGGCCACCGGAACCCCGCGTCCCCGTGTCGCTGTCTGTCTGCCAAATTGCATGGAATACTACCTTGTCTATTGGGCACTTGTGAAATTGGGCGGCGTCATTGTTCCGGTCAATCCATGGCTTCGGGAAGACAGCCTGAAGGCCATCATGAAGACAGTGGAACCTGACCTGCTCATTGTGGCGGGACGGGGCGACAAGGAGGCTCTGGCCTGCTCGGATGCCTTCCCCAAGCTGCCCGTCTACAGTCTGGACGATAGCCGCCAGCCCTTCCGGACCCTCTTTAAAGTCGGCGGGCATGCGCCGAAGATGGCTGTCGAGGAGGACTCTCCTGCCATCATCATGCACACTTCTGGAACCACTTCGGCGCCCAAAGGCGCTATCATGCGTCACAGTGACTTGATTTTCAACGTGATGACCACCATCAACGCCCAGGGCTTCTTGCCCTCCGACCGTCACCTGCTGGTCAACCCCATGTTCCACTGCACGGCGCTGTACAGCTCCCTGCCGACGGCGGCTTTCCAGAAGACCCCCGTGGTCATTACGGCTGAGACTCGGCCAGAAGGACTTTTGGAACTCATTGCAAAAGAAAAAGTTACGACTTTCCTGACAGTGCCGTCCATTCTGGCGCGGGTCGTGGCTCTGCCCAACGTGGCCGACTATGATTTGACGGCCCTGCGGGTCATTGGCTACGCGGGTTCCTTCATGCCCGTGAAGATTGTGCGAAAACTGCAGGAGCTGTTCCCTAACGTTCAGCTGCACAACTTCTTCGGACTGACGGAGACCATTTCGGCCACCCATGCGCTCAGCGGGGCGGACTCGCTGGAGCGGCCGGACTCCATCGGCCGGCCGTTGCTGTTCGTGACGGCGCGAATCGTGGACGAAAACGGCAAGGAGTGCGAACCCGGCCAGGTGGGCGAGCTGCTTTTTGCCCGTGAAAACGTAATTAGTGGTTATTGGAAGCAGCCGGGCCGCTTGGAGGAGTCCATCGTGGATATCGATGGGCGGCTCTGGTTCCGCACAGGAGATCTGGCCAGTCGCGACGAAGAGGGTTTCACCTTCATCAAGGGCCGCAAGAAGGACATGATCATCGTGGGGGGCGAAAATGTTTTTGCCGCTGAAGTGGAGGCCTGCCTGATGCAGCTGGACGCCGTTAAGGAGGCCGCTGTGAAGGGCATCCCCGCCACGGGCGTGCGGGAGTCCCTCGGAGAGATGATCAAGGCCTATGTGGTGTTGGAGGATGGCGAGCGTCTCACCGAGGCGGACATCCGACGCCACTGCCACAAGAACCTGCCCTCCTACAAAATCCCCCATGTGGTGGAGTTCATTGACAAGTTGCCGCGGAATCCTGCCGGTAAGGTGCAGAAGAACCTGCTTGTATGATTTAGGCATAAGAAACTAGCTGTTTAGGAATTAACAATTCGTGTCATTGCATCCTGGTCTTGCCATATCTACTAACTATCTATGAATAAAGGCCATACATGGATTCTGCTGTTCGGGCTGCTGGGGGTGCTTGCTGTCTTTTATGGGTGGCGTCAGTGGCGGCCCGCCTTATCGGCGGAAGAGCTGTCAGGTGGTGCTCATGTTGATTCCACGCAGGGAGGCGGCAAAACGGTGTCTTCCCATGCAAGGGGCGGCACTGCGAAGAGAGCGCAGGGAGGCCATGATGCATCGCGAGAAGAGGCCATGGAAGCGGCAGACGAAGCTGAATCCCGCTTGTGGAACCTCCATGCTCCGGATGCGGAACGTTTGGCCGTTCTTAAGGTAAAGCTTGAAACGGCTGGCGCAAAGGAACTTGTGGAAATTCCCGCGCTGAACATGCTGCAGCTCCGAGCCTCGCGGAAGGAATGGAATACGTTCGCCGCGCATCTGCCGACGTGGGCGGACACGGAGGCAGATGTGGTCGTTTGGCTTCCCGATGAACAAAAGGTCATCGACTATTCGGGACGCCCAGTGGGGCATCGCCTGCTGGAGTGGCTTGGGGTCGATGACCGTCTCGCAGAACGCGGCAGCGAGGTGAAGATCGCTGTTCTTGATACAGCACTGCAGGAAAGCGACACCTTGAACGGCGCCCGTATCGACGTCTTGGACCTGTATGGACTGATGGCGGAGGGAAACACTTCCGGCCATGGAACTGCCGTGGCGTCGATTCTGGTTGGTCAGAGTGACGTGCGTGGCATCGTGCCTGATGCGACGCTGCTTTCCATTCCGGTCATGAACGGTGAGGGTGAAGGCAGCGCCTTTCAGGTGGCCTCGGGCATTGTGGCGGCGGTGGATGCGGGGGCGTCCGTCATCACTATGAGTCTGGGCACACCGATGGACAGCATGGTCCTTCGTGAGGCTGTGGCCTATGCGGCGGAAAAGGGTGTGGCAGTGGTGGCCTCCACGGGAAACGATGGTGGTGCCGTCTGCTATCCCGCCGCATATCCTTCGGTCATTGCGGTGGGAGCAGTGGATGCTGCGGGTGAATACGCCGCCTTTTCCAATATCGGCCCGCAGGTGGATGTGACCGCGCCGGGGGTTGGCGTGGCCGCTGGATGGTCAGAAGGGGCGGAAATCGTGGGCTTCAGCGGAACATCCGCCTCCGCGCCGTGCGTGGCTGGCGTGATCGCCTATGTGATGAGCCAGGACAGAAGCCTGAGCGCGACTGAGGCTGCCGCCCAGGTTCTAGCCAACGCCGATGACAATGGCGCTCCTGATGTGGATGACTATTATGGCGTCGGGCTGCTGAATGCACAGCGCAGTGTTCAGGCGAAAACCCCTGGCATCCATGAGGTGGCGGCCGCCGGTCATGATGTGGGAGAGCGAACCGAGGGCGGCGCATACCCCGTGACGGTCTCCGCTCAGAATCGTGGGACAGAAGTCGTTACCTCCGTTGAGCTTACGGGAATCGTGGACGGAAAGTCCAAAACCATGACCTTCAATAATGTGGCCCCTGGCCAAGTCGTGAGTTTGGTTGTGGAGGTGTCGGAACAGGCTGTGGCCGGAGAACGCCCTATTGAGGTGGAATCCGCTGTCGTCTCTCCCGACGGACAGGATGATTGGCAGGGAAACAACCAGAGACGCAGCATCCTGACCTTCCGTGAGGAGTGAATCTCCTGTGTCAAAGCAGACAAACACAGGAAACTACACGATGACGTCTCTGGAAGGTGATTTGAGGTGAGTTTTCGTGGGGAGATACGAAAAAGCCGTGTGACTTCTGTCATGGCTAAAAAGAGATGGTGGAGCAGTTGCGGCAAAAGTCAACAGAGTGCCATAAAACAGAGATCATGAAAATGGCGGGAATGACTTGAAGGAATCGCTGCATCAACTATATTAACAGAAATTCAGTTGCAAATGCAACCAACTTTCTGGAGATGTGATGAAAATCCAACGAGAATACTACCTACAACAGCTCATCGAACGTCGCGAGAATGGTCTTGTGAAGGTCATCTGCGGTCTGCGGCGCTGCGGGAAAAGCTATCTTCTCTTCCAGATTTATCTGGATTATCTTCGCGGGGAAGGTGTCGATGACGACCACATCATTCAGATTGCCCTGGATGATGACCAATGTTCCGACTTGCGCAATCCTGACAACCTGTCGGCGTTTGTTCGTTCCAAGATAGCAGACCGAAGCAGCCTCTATTATCTCTTCATTGATGAAATACAATACGCCATATCCAAGAAGGAAATGAATAATCGCGACAAACCTGTTCGGCTGTATAGTGTGCTGAATGGCCTAATGCGCCTGGGCAATGTGGACATCTACGTGACTGGCAGCAACTCCAAGATGCTCTCCACGGACATTCTGACCGAGTTCCGAGGACGCGGCGACAAGGTGGAACTGCATCCGCTCTCCTTTGCCGAGGTCTATTCCCATCTCGGTGGTGACCGTGCCCAAGTCTATGAGGACTACGCGCTGTTTGGCGGGATGCCGATGGTGTACGCCAAACCGAATGCCCAAGCGAAATCCATCTATCTGGCAGACCTTTTTCAGGAGGTCTATTTCAAGGACATTCAGGAGCGAAACGATGTTCTGCTGCCCAATGTGCTGGAAGAACTGACGGATGTGCTCTGCTCAAACGTGGGGTCTCTTACGAACGTCAGCAAACTTCAAAGGGCAATCCAAAGTGCAAATCATTCCTCAGTCAATGACGCGACCATTGCCGACTATCTTAAATATCTGACGGAATCCTTTTTGTTCAAGTGTTCTAAACGCTATGATGTGAAGGGGAAGAGATACTTTGAATATCCCTCCAAATACTACTGCGCAGACCTGGGGCTTCGAAACGTGCGGCTGAACTTCAGACAGCAGGAGGAAAGCCACATCATGGAGAACATCATCTACAATGAACTTGTGAGCAGGGGATATGCAGTTGATGTTGGGGTGGTGAAGTTGAATGAGACCGATGTCGCAGGCAAGCGGCATCAGAACAATTGCGAAATCGACTTTGTCATCAACTGCGGAATGAAACGCTATTACATTCAGACAGCCTTGATGCTTCCAGATGCGGAAAAGACACGGCAAGAGCTGCGTCCGCTTCTTGGCGTGAGGGATATGTTCCGCAAGGTGCTTATCACCAAGACCTCCGCCCGTCCTTGGCTGGATGAAAACGGCATCCTGCGTCTGGGCATCTACGATTTCCTTCTGGATGACAAGCTGCTGGACATGTGACCGTCCATCCCCCCAAAAAACTCAAAACCAAACAGGCATATCCAATGAAACAGAACGATGAAAAGACCTTCCTCGCTGACTATCTGCAGAAGACGGTCGAACAGAAGGGGAATGATTATCTGGGTGACAACGCATTTGACATCTACAGACAACTGCTGGAGAAGAAATCTGTCTCCCCGTTGTCTGCAAGGATGATGTTGCTGGCTCTTCTTTCTGACGTGCACCAGAAATCCCTCGAATTGGTGATGGCTGATGCCATTTCACAGCATATAGAGGAATGCTGTTGCTTGAACAGGGATATGGCGGGTTTTCTTGCCTCCATATTCGCAGAAGTTTACAGCGAGGCAAATCAGGAGAAATGGAGGAAAAAGGCTGGAGCAGGCCTCAAGAAGTTCTGCCGCAAGGAATGGGAGTTTGACTGGGAAGGGGAAAGCACATGGAGGGCGGGAGGCGGCTCCGTGGATTGCTTCTGCCGTGCCAAAGCCACCGTCAAGGTGATCAATCCGCAACAGGTGGCGGATGACCTGAAGGCAATGTTGGTGAAGAATCCCCTGCTGTCCGAAAAGGACATTTTTGAACACTATCAGGACGAACTGAGCGCTCTTCTGGACTCCGACTTCGATGACTACTGCACAAGCGATGACTATTATGAGCCTGTCGTGGAGGACTACTCCGACAATTATGAATATGTGGTCAAGGAGTTCTGCCAGAAGCACGGAATGGAACTGATGTCATTCGAATGCAACGGTGATTCAACGGACTATGAACCAGATGATGATTACCGCTCGGGACGCTGGTGAAGGCAGCAACCTACAGCTTCGCGGCGTCCATCTCTGCTCCATCGCGAATGCGGACTGGATGTAGATTCTTTCGAATCCCTGGTTGATGACGAAGTCGATTTCGTGCTGCCGTATTTCGCGCACGCCGCCCTTGCGGCTTTCCACATTCACGACTCCCACATCCACGGCATATCCCAGTCTTACGAGCTCGTTGTAGATGATGTTTTCCATAAGATGCGTGCGCTCCTGCTGCCGCCAGTTCAGCCACGCGTTCCGAATACCCACATCCTCTGAGTAGAGCTTGTACGTTGTCTCCAGGTACTTCTTCCCTTTCACGTCATACCACTTGGCCTTGCTGAAAAGATACGCCTGCATCAGGTGCGGATGTACTGTTCGATGGTGTTGGCTGAGTTGAGGGCGTTCGCAAGCCTGGTTGGGTTTGTCAGCGAACCCACCGAGGAGCTTAGTTTGATGATGTGATGTCATTCCTGAAACACGTCAGGGTCAATCGAATCAACGGCGGATGGAGGCTGACAAAGATCACAAAGCCCACGGCAAGGCTTCGCGAAGAACTGGGGATTGAGCTTTTGGAATCAGCAAGGCTTAGGGACACCCTAAAATGAAATGGTACGGCTGAATAGCTACTTCTTGAGATTGTTTATCGCCTCCAGCAGCGTCTGATAGTCTTTCACAACACCATAGCGCACTTGGCTCGTGGAAATCTCATTGAAGATTTTCTTCGCGCATTCGGTCTTAACCAACTCGTCGCCACGCAGTTCCATGCTGTCCAGGCTACCCTTCGTTTCTGCAATGAAATAGAGATGCTTGACGGTTCCGTTGTTGAAGGCGATGGCCCAGTCCGGCGAGTAGTCGCCTACAGGCGTC
>JAEEGL013971144.1_pt1 | contig 54657 bp, 44 predicted proteins | sample 9134231 | NCBI WGS metagenome assembly JAEEGL01 (sample SAMN16246548, study PRJNA631951) | gut metagenome | biome: gut microbiome; feature: rumen; material: fiber-attached | host: Bos | place: Iran: Karaj | collected 2018-10
ACTTCGCTAATATCGAATAACATCCATCCCAGACACCATCTGAAATACGGTGTATTCAGATGGTTTATTAAAGTTACCCTCAAGTCAATAAATCCAAAATTTTCTCTAAAACCTATTGACTACTAATAGTTTGTCACCTCTTATTCATCTTTAATACACGTAACGTTTTTAGCAACAGTGCGGTCTTTATCATCGATTTCAATTTCAAAAGACACCTTGTCGCCTTCGTTTAGAAGTTTATACCCGTCCATTTTTATTGCACTGTAATGGACAAATACATCTTCATTGTTTTCGCCGGTGATGAACCCATAACCTTTTCGTCTATCAAACCATTTTACTGTACCATTGATGATTTTTGCTTTAGCCATAAAATTTAAGTTCCTTTCTTGTTAATATATACAATCCGGGTCGGGATACGCCCCGGCTTTTGCAGCTTCTTCCATTGAACTGACGACTACTGAATGTTCTGTCACATGAGAGCAGCCTTTTGTGTGATAATATTTATTACCATGACTGTCGGTCGTTATATAGTAATACTCTTCTTTTGACAATTCACCGCCGGCAAACGCAACTTGCGCAATACTGTGGGCATTCAGGTGCATCTGCGGTCCGTGATAGAAAGCAAGTACGGTAGGGCCCGAAATAGCATTTTGCCGGTATGTGGATTCCGAAGGTAATATAAAAGTATAATTGTAGTTGTCGATATTGAATCCGACATAGTCGTTGCCACGAACATCTTCGTTTAAATATTTATTAATAAGCCTTTCGACTGTATTTGTAACGACCGCCTGCCGCTCGTCAATGCACATAGTTTCGTCGTACATAAAAGGCATATTGTTTATTGCATTGGGGTATTTTTTATCAAGCACCTGCTTAACATGGGTATAACTACCCTCTGCGATCAGCTTGTTATTTTGATAGATCGTGAGCTTGTCACTGAGATTAAAAAAGACAGTATAAAGCTCTGAGCTACCGCCCAGTGTATAGCTTTCTGCATATGCTGAAAGTGGGGTGATATAATACTCGTCACTTGTAAAATCAGGTTTATCCCTAAGAGCGGCATCGCTCCAATATGAATCTGCATTCAATGCATAACATACATATACGCCGTCATTATCAACGAGCATAACGAATGGAAGATACGCATTGAGCAGAGTGTTATTAGAGCTAAGGACAGAATAATAACTTGCGGACAAAGACATATAAAATGCATCAAGAGCATCTGTCTGCTGTCTTAACGTTGAAAATGCGGTCCCATTATGCAAACTTGCAGTTTGTACAGCATCAAACGACGCAGTCGTCAGAGCTGCTTTTACTTCTGTATTCTGCTGTTGCACGACATTATCATATTGCACCATCAGAGAAAGTGGGATCATAAGGATGAAACATAATATAAAAATGGCGATTGTAATCTTTCCAGTATTTGCCAATGTTCTTACTCCTTTTTATTACCAACCATGCCACCTGCGGGGATATTAAGTGTAATACCGCTACCGCCGTAGTTTGCGGCGTAAATTTTTGAGCCTATCGTAGGTGTGGTTGAAGTTATAAGGATCTGATAAAAATCACCATTTTTCATAGCGTATATACCTTCATTTTCTTCCCATATATTTGAGATATCTTCAAAATTATATGCTTTGTAAACATCGCGATAGCCTTGTGCGTCATCCGGTATAGCCATTTTAGACCGGTGAAGCATTTCGACGTGATATACATAACCGGTTGCCTGTAATTTTGCTTTTAATACTTCGAAATCAGCTTTCGTAAGGACACCTGTACTTCTTGCGTTATCTGCGAAGTCCTGTACGGCTGCTTCAGCCGCAGAGCGGGCCTGATTATCTACATTATTCATCACGAGCATTAAAGGCAAGACTGAGATGCCTAGTATCAAAAATAATGAAGCAAAAGCTTTTGCTATAGGATTATCAGTCATAAATTCCTCCTCAATTACAGTTTTGTATATACAATCTCGGTAATATAACCGTATTTATCATCGTAGATATAAGACTTAAGATATGATCTCGTAAGATCAATGTCGGCATCTGATAAAAGTTCTTCCTGCATTCCTCGTTTTAAGTAATAAGGAATATTAATATAGCTTCCGATAGTCTGGCTATCAGCCTGTTCAACTTTATTACCGATCGTGTGCCCGTCGATATGTACTTTGACAACGCTTGCTGGAAGAGCTTTGATCTCAGCAAATACAGAAGCCCCTGTAGCAGCTTCTCCCGTTTTACGGGCGTTTGAGATATCGCTTTTTGCGATGTCGTCGTACATAGAACCGTTTAATCGGTTTGTAGGTGTGTATGTATCTCCAAAAGAGGTATGATATTCTTTACGACCTTTATATAGTCGGTATGACTTGTCTTCTGTTTCTTTGACCACATTATCATCTGTTCCCATTTGCACAAGAGAAGTATTGATATCGTCATTATCGATTTTGTAATTAACATATGCATACGCGCCGCCAAAGAGTAGGATCACGACAAATAAGATCAGATAAAAAGCGATCACCGAAAAGCTGGTATCGAAAGCTTTTTGCATTGAATCCATATGTTTACTCCTCTTTCTCAAAATAAAAGGAGTGGCGACTTACGCCACCCCCTTATGTGATCAGTTATCAATCGAGTTCGTCAGTGAAATACATTGCTGTTATGGCGTCTGTATTAGGGTTTTTGCATACGACGCATAAGAAATGTTTGGTAGCCGAGATGTAATTTTCATCTGTTTTATCGCCGGCTTTCTTAAGAGCTTCAGACTCTGTAGCGTGATCAAAGACATCACCGAGGGTTGCCTCACCGTCTTTACTTGCGCCTGAGCTTTCTCTGATGAACTGCTGCTCTGAACCTCCAACGCTTACTACGATTGAAATTTCCGCTGATGCTTCGTACTGTGCAATAAGCGAATTGATCGTATCGCCCTGTACGATCTTATTGTCATAAGATGTGTAGAGCTGGTTGCCAAGGTTATTAGCCATGTCGGTTGCCTGGCTGCCGCCCTTTTGCATAAGTGAAACACCGAGCATAAGCAGTGTGATCGCAACAGCTACAAGCACGATAGTCATGATGACGCCGGCTCCAAGGTGTATGCCTTTACTTGTATTATCTTCCATAATAATATTCCTCCGTAATATTATGTTTTTAAATTGGTTTTTGAATCATTTGTATATGATTATGGTTATGTTGCGCGGTCGTAAGATTTACACGCCGAGCGAATTGATCTGTGACATAAACTGTTTGATAAGCTGGATAGCATATACAACAATAGGACCACCGATCCAGAGCCCCAGTGTTACGTAAAAAGGTATAAACGCTATCATGCTGGCAAAATTACGTTTACGCATGATTAGTACTTCATTATCTGCACGGCGTTTATCATTATAGAAATCCTGCTGGATCTCAATATCTGCAAACGCTCTCTTCATACCGACTTCATCTACATTGATCATGCTTTCGCAAAATCGTTCAAAGGTGGGCAAGCTATCGTATTGTTTTAATGTCTCCAGGGCTTTTTGTTTACCCATAGGATAAGCTACGATACAATTAAATACTGCCTGCCTGTAAAAATACGAAAATCTTTCCATCCACTCAAGAAGTGTGTCCACATGGATGCCATCCATATCCATAAAGATAGTCGCTAGGAGGTTAAAGCTGTTAACTTCATCTTCTTTACCCATTTGTGCAGCCTTAGATTTGAATCTAAGAATCCTGAGCGGTACGTTGAAAGCGATTATTGAAATAATCAGTGCTACTATCTCGTACCATGCTCTAAAATAAGTGTTGTGGTATATCTGGTTGTGCTCGATGATAGCAGCCGCAGTAGGATCAACATATGTATCAGCTTTGATCACACTATCCTGCGTACGGATATCTTCTTTAATACGGTCAGTATCGGCTACAGTTAAATACTCATTTTGATACTGCTTAGACATTGTCCTACTGATCATTTCCATTTGCTTGTTGTACGCATTAGACGGAGTGATGACGTTTGTGAAAGCATTAGAGAAATCATTGATTGCATTTTGTGATTTTTGAATCGTCGAAGCAGTGAATAAGAAATTGACGACCAAAAATGCGCCTATAGCAAAGACCATGCACTCAACTATTTTCGCTTTAACACCGGTATGGTCACCAACTGATTGCATCTGTTTTTCAGTACGCTTCATGAACGTATAATATTTTTTATATTGAATATTCAAAATTGGTGTAAAAACAGGGAGATCAGCAATATGTTTCCATACACTGTCTTCTTTTATCTCGCTTCGGGCTGTTGATTTTAAAGAATCAAGCAAGTAATCAGCAAGAAAAGTAATGATGAATATCAATACCTCAGCAGTTAGACCTAATCCGCTGTCGAAAAATACCTTTGTTTGCGGCATAAAATGACCAAAAAACCAATATAGGGGCTGCATTGCAAAGATACCCATAAGGGTTATCCAGTTTAGTGACGCAAATGCTGCATCTAGTCGCTGGCGCATGATAAGCTCTTCGTTGAGCTGTTTATTAAGGTTCATGACGCCTTTCATAAAAGTAGTCTTACCGTCATTAAGTGTTTTGTCACCGTATAATCTTGTAGGCACTATGAGTGAAACCAAGCTGGTAAAGAAATTATTCGGTGCATATTCAGCATACTCAGCGGCTGCTTCCTCAAGATGCGGAGACTTGACTACATCGAGGATACGTGTTACATGCAAAGCCATCATTATAGGCAGTGAATCGATAGTATAGAATAATGCATCATCTAATCGGCCGTGGTGCCTTTGATATGCAGGCATCAGGTCGTTAAACAAAAATGTCGAATACTGTTGTAATAACCTGTTCTCAGCTTTTTCAAGTCGGGTCTTTGTTGTCTTCTTGTATGTTCTATATGCCAGTAATAATCCAAGTAACAAATAAAAATACGGTACCCCACCAGTAACAAAAAGACTCACAGTACTCAATGCAAGTATTGTTAGGAACAAAAGTGTGGCTTTGACTAATGCTTTTGTGATAGTACGTGTAGCTTCAATCCTTATGGAAATCTCGTCAGCGGGATATAATAGTCTGATCTTTGTTTCAATATAGCCGTAATCTTTGGATAAAAAAGGCAGCGTGCGATATATATGATATAAGATAAAAGTCCTGTCTTTTTTGTCTTGAGCGCCGGCGATTTGAATATGTCCCTGATTTATCTTCTTTTTAAATTGTCTTGTATTGTACAGATGAATCGCGAGGAGTGTGATAATGACAACACCCCACAAGATTGCGATAATAACGAATATATTCATAAATGAGCCTCTTTTCACGCATTGTTTGTCAAATACTTGCCAAACTGATTTCGAATTTCTTTATCAATTTCCTGAACCTTGATCATGTCGTCATCAAATCTCTGTTTCATCTCAGGGTCAGTAAGTACATTCCTGATTGCGTGTAATGTTTCATCAGAAGGCATATGCTCCAATGTGTAAAATCCGTGTCTTGCATCTTTATCACCGGGAATCCGGTTCCATTTTACAATGTTATTGACTTCAAACAGATGACGGTCAGTTTCGCGGATTTTGTACTCTCTATCATCCCAACGGTGCATTTCTTCAGTATAGGTATCTGCACAGAGCGGACCATATTGGGCTTCATATCTTTGCGAAGGATAAAGCTGATCGGTAACAGGAATGATCTCATCAATGAATTCAATGTGTCTGTATGAATCAGTGTTTTCCAAGTGCACATTGATATTAAGGGTCTGAGCTGAGATCTCGACTGCATCTCTTTTTTCTTTATAAAGACCGATCTGTAAGAGGTTAAGCGCGATCATATTAACAAGGGCGGCTGTGTTTTTTGCGTGGTGGGTAAAAAGCGCATACAAAGAAGCAACGTTCGCCGTCTGTATGATATGCGAAGCCTGTACTGCATCTGCAACCTCACCGATGATATTAACTGAACCGTTCATTTTCTTTTGAACATTTAATCCGGTCTGAGCATCAACTGTATCTGTTTCCTGTAAGCTGACGATATTTTTCTCGGGATACGTGTAACTAAGGTTAAGCTCAGAAGCAATCTCCTGTACACGGATGTTTAAATTTTCAATCCATGACACGAAGGCTTTTAGCATTGTTGTTTTACCGGTACCCTGCTGACCTGTAATAGCAAGATTGCGCTGGCCCCTGATAAACCATTCGCTTAAGATACGGACAATTTCATTACCGTTTCCTACAATAAGGGTTTCGGGTGTGATCATAGGCGCAGAGTCAAATTTACGTACAAAAAGTGCAAATTTATCAGCAAACGGAGGTCTTATAACAACGACACGGGAACCGTTCTTCATTGAAGAAATAACAAAACCTTTCTTCATTGAAAAAGTATGTTGTGCATTATATCGGTATGAGTTCTCACAAATGCGTTCTATTTCTTCATTAGACCTGCAAGACAAGCAGCTCAAATGTACATTGTAGCCATGATATAAGATCCAGATTGCATCGTATGAGTATTTTGCACCTTTAATCATAGCGTTAGTGATCTGAAAGGAACCTGAAGGGATTCCTGAAACTCCCAAATCAATCTCATCGATGTCTGTGTCAAATAATCGGTCAGGTACACCCAGGCAATACATGCGCTGTAAGATCTCCTGTGATAGAAAACTTAGTTTTTCATCGTATGTATACTCAGTTAATCCCTGTGTAATATTTTCTTCCATGCAGATTGCAGGGTTCGCTGCTTTAGCATAAGCCTCTTCAACCATTTGGTCTGTGATATTTTTGGCAGCACTCTGTTTCCAGCCAAATTCTGTAAACATCGTATCAAGGCTTTTTGAACCTACACGCCTTTGATATGCTTCAAGCAGAATCAAAAACTTTTCCTGCGGCGTAAGTGCGTCGGGGTTGTCGAAGGGGATATATTTGTCTATATTGCCTTCGGAAATACGATGTTCAGCATTTGTTGTGATAATAGATTTAATATATTCACGTAATACTGCTTGAGCTTCAGGATCCCTAAACGTGGCATTTGCCGTAGCAAGACGCAGTCTTTTTTTAGCAGCAGTCTTATTATTAAATTCCTGCTCGCTTAAGTTCTGATTCGCGAAATCCTGACGAAGATATGCAGTGATCGAATATGAACACAGCAGTACCAGGTCTTGTATTGACTCTTTATTGATTGCCAATGTACCCTTATCATCTTCAGATATATCAACTTTCGAGTGGGTCAGATACCAATAGACTCCAAAAGCGATCAAAGCAACGATCACTATTGTTCCAATTAGATTTATAAGTACCATGTTGTCTCCTATACTACTTTAATCAAATGACCAGCCGTCATTATCATCATATGCATCGTCAGTTATTTGAACCGGATCTGAAGAGTTAACCGGCTCGGGTTCATCTGTTTCCTGGGGAACAGTTATTTTGAAGGTATTTTCCTGATTGTCAGCTGCAATATCAACAACAAAGTCCGCATTCTCTGATTCATCAGAAACAGGTGTATCATCGGTATCGGATGACCACGCTTCGTCTAGTATGGCAGTATCATTATCTTCTGTAGATGTAACGGCTTCTTCTGTTTCAGTCTCATTAAAGATATTCGGAAGTTCATCTATGATATTGTTATCTACAGACTGTTCAGCAGTTACGTCAGCCGGTATACTGTTAAAATCATCCTGTTTGTCTTTGGTTTCAGACACAGGGTCTATCGTCTCGTCAGAAATATCGGATTGAACAGATTCCGATGTGCTTGAAATCTCAACATCTATTGATGCGGATTTATCTTTTTTATGTTTTTTTGCCTTTTTATCCTTCTTTTTGAAGAATCCATGCTTTTCTTTAGGCTCGGCTACTTCTTTTTCCGGTTCATCTTGTACTGAAATTTCTTCCTGACTCTCAACTTGCTGATCAGAAGGCATTTCTATTTCTTCGGTTACCAGTGTGTTTTCTAACGTGGCAAAATCTGCTTCGGGATCAAAATCGTCGCCGTCAAACATATTGGTATCAGTGAACACAGGTGCTTCTTCAAGAAGGCCTGTATTATCTGACTGAAGTTTTGTAGTGCGTACATTGACCTGTTTAAATGTACCGGTTTTTGTGATTGTGGTAACAACTGATGCATTGATCGGTTCCCAGTCAAACTGTAAAAGCTTAGGCCCCTGATATGATTTAAGAATGCCGAGGTCAACATCGTTAGCCTTACGCTCTTTATTACGTACAATAGCGTTGTATAAAAGCACGATATTATGGATAAAGTTATAATTTGCATCACCTTGTTTCGCGTTGAGCTGCTTATCAAGAAATTCAAGCGCTACTCCGTTGGTGCAGGCATCATTAAACAACACGTTATGCATAAGACCAAATACAGTTTTCTGACCGTAAGCCTGCGCTAAGACTTTGCCACTGTAAGCTGAACCATTGCAATAATCGGTCACGACGTAATATTCTCTTTGTCCGCCGTGTACTACATTTTCTGTCTTACCTTGGTAAATGCAGATAACATTAACTTCCGCAAGGTCAACAAGCTGTTTTGCCAGTGCCTCATTCTTAGAGGGTACGAGCATATACACGATATCGTAGATCTTATCTGCTGCGCGTAGCATGGACTCAAGAAAACTCTGCTCTTCTTCGCCGTTTATCTTGTTTTTATTTAAAATCTCGCGCTCAAATGATTCTTTTTGCGATGCAAAAGCGATATCGAACGCGTTGGGGATATTTGACACAGTCAGAGGTCTTGATATCTCACTGAACAGTGCAGCCTTATACTCAGCTGTAGCACTGTTAGCACAGAGAGCATCCATTCCGACTGTAGGATCACTGACACTTGCATCCTGCACAAGTGACTCATTTGCTATTTTTTTACCGATCAGATAGTTTTCTACTGATTTGCGGGTCCTATTTGTAAACTGTAATATAAGTGAAGTTTTCTGATTATTATGTACTCCGGTTACAGCAAGAGAAGCTAATACTTTGGCAGCTTCATTATTACCATATCGGGTTCCCTGTACGGCTACAATCATAATGTTTCCTCCTCTTGTGCTGCGATCTGATATCCGTTGACAGCATCTTTTACAATGACAGAGATACCCTTTTGGTATTCTCTGGACATGCTGCTAAAGTTACGATACCCTTCATATAAGAAACTGATATATGCAGCCGCGTCTTCTTCGGTAAACTCGCATGAAAGAACTGAATCTCCATCAGACACCTGATAATGTTTCATACTATCAAGGAGTAGTTTTTCACTAACTCTGTTTGTGATACGATTGATAAATAGCATTCTGACAGGTGTATCTTTAGGATCAAAGTCTGACATGAATTTTTTTGATACCAATGTATAATCACTAACCAATACAATAAGATCGGCCGCCTGACAATATTCTTCATCGTAGTTATATCCAAGGTATGCGACCACATAATCAAACTTTTCAAAAACTTCCGGAGTGATCATTTTATTAGCGACCACACTGATCTCGTTTGCATTGCCGAATTCACCGCTTTTTGGTACGGCTTCGATGAGATCGTGGGTCTGCGAATTATCGATAAGTAAAACATCTGCCTGCTCATGAAGCTTTACTGCCGTAAAATATGCCGGCAGACAGTTTTCTGTTCCTGCAAAGACAATCAATTTTGATTGCTGTTTTGTACCTGTAAGCTGAACTACAGGTGCTTTTTTTGAAAATAGTTTCATATATATTTCCTCTTAATTGTTACTCTGTAGTCAGTGGTGAATTAAGTTCTGTATCAGAGAACGGGTCTTCCTCATTCTCTTCATCGCTGCTTGCTTCTGCTGCTTCATCTGTCTTTTTATAATCGTCAAGACCATATGAATCAACGACAGCTGAATTATTATCAACATTCTGTGCAAGCACCGCGTTCTTAGCTGTGTCTACGATGCCAAGACCGTCGGCAACTGCCGCAAGCTGAGCTTCTGTAAGCTGTCCAAGTCTTACTTCGAGAGCCAGTCTTGCTGAAGCATTCATAGTCTGCTCTGCTGTAGTGTAGATATTTGGATCGGACCTCATAAGATCGATTGTTTCACTACGAACAAGATAGTTAACCGTTGCTCCGTCCTGAAGGTTTGATTCAACATATCTTACGGAATAAAGATATGCTCCTGTTGTCTGATATGCGTCGCACACTGCACTTCTATAAGTAAGCATTTCATTTTCATTTAAGAGTGTTCTGAAGTTACTATGTGCAAGGGAAAGGTTTTCTATCTTTTTCTTCGAAAGTACGGTAAATTCTTCGCCATTAGGATATGCGATACGCACGTCAATCATGTCATTATCCTGCTGATCTACCATAAGATTAACTGCGCCGATTTCATACTGTCTTGTATCCTGGGTGATCGTGATAGCTTCGACCATGTTAGCCATGATTGGAGTACCGGCAGGAATATCAACGATCGCAACAGAACCGAGCTGCTCGGCAGTAATATAGTCCGAACGCTTAAGGTTCGAATAAATATTATCCTTATAAACATTCGGTTCAACCTGCGCATTGATAATAGCGCCGGCGGTCTGTTCGTCTCTTGCCTGAGAGGGATCATTTGAATTAGTCTCTTCTGCCATTGCGGAATCTTTTAGTGTATCGCCTCGATGAATATCGGTCTTAGCAATGTATACTCCGGATACTGTGTTGTTATCCAGTTCCGTCTGTATATTCTGCGCGTTAAGAAGGCTGTTATTGAGCTTTTGATTGGTGAAATAAAAGAGTGTTCCTAATGCTGCGGCTATGATAGCCACAACGATCAAGATAAGTGTTAAGATCTTGATTTTTCGTCTTCCCATGTTACTGAAGTCCTCCTGTTAAATTTGTTCAAAACTTACTATAAAAGTATGGTGACTTTATAAAATCAGCGGCAATAAAATGCATGATTGCCCAATTCGCGATATTTATCCCAACCGTTGAACTTTTCATCGCCCGCATGTGCTCGCTGAAAGCCTATTACGTCATTACGATCAAAAATCTGGAGCTCGCCGGCCATTACTTTTCTGCATACTTCAAGAACCTGCGGATCTACATCCGAATCACTCATTTTACAAGCTGCTTTATAAGTTGAAAACTGCTTTGCACTGGACAATACTCCGACAATGTCATTAGCGAATTCATCATGCATCACGCGGTTATAAATAACCTGTGCGACCGCTACCCAGCCGTTATAGCCCTCATTGTAGCTTTCTTTGGTAACAACTTTGGCCATAAGCATCAGCGCGTCATCGTCGGCCTGGACTGGGGGATTTATGGACTCTTGATATGCATCTATGTTTATAACATTATCTGAATCCGAGGGTTCTGAAAAAATCTGCATATCGGGATCATCTGTCAGGATCTGCGCGGGTTCCGACAAAGCTTTTGGAAATACATTTAAGCGTCTAAAAACACTGAATTTCATACCGTCAGAAATCGTGACAGTCTTAGCCTTAGATGAACAGTGGATCCAATATCCGTTACCCATATACATACCAATATGATTGGTCCTACCGTTAGAATCGGGGTAGAACAGCCCGAGATCTCCCGGTTTAAGTTCATCTGCAGTAATTTTTGATAAGCGGGACGAAGTTAAGTAATCAGTAGTGTTTGTCAGCGATTCCCAGCCATCTACTCCTGCAGTACGAAGGACCCATTGGATATATCCGGAACAATCAAGACCTTTTTGACTGTCGGACAAATCAAACGTATACCAATTAACATCAAATCCTTCTTTGGTTGATTTACCGCCCCATTCATACGGGACGCGGCCAATAAGACTTGCCGCAATATTGATTAGCGCATGCCTCTGCGTATCGGAGGTAAGACAAAGAGCGGTTTGTATAACTTCTTGATCGTTGGTAGTTTGTCCATGCCCTGATTGAATAAATGTCAATTGGTCGAGATTTGCCTTTCCTAAGATTTCTTCGAGTTTGGCGCATCGGACATCCTCTTCGGCTTTAAAATTATTCCGGTCAAGTCCGAATGTTTGGTAGATATCATCCGGAGTAGCGACTTCAAGTTCTGCTTCATAGTATTTAGTCTCGACTGACTGCAGGTTATGATATTCTGTACCGGCATATATGATCTGACCGTCCTCAGTTTCTTTATAGATTTTTACATCGCTGGGTTCAGTTAAGTAATAAGTGCCGTCCTGCACATAAAAACCGTCTTCAGTTTTCTTATACAAAGGAAGCGATTCGGGAATATATTCGGTTAAAGTTGCGGGTGATGTATGCAGTCTGACAAATTCAATCTGATTGATGCCGTTTTGCAGATCAATATGATTGTTGATGCAATATTCCTGTATTGTAGTGTAAACAGCGATAAATTCTTTGTAGTCGTAACCTGAAAACGGAAGACCTTGATCATCGAATGATTCCATGCTCAGCTCATAATCATAACCGTCCACACACATATCAGCTAAGGCTTGCCTGCAGCGTTCATATGAGCCGTTCATTATGCTTTCCATATCCTGGATTGCTCTTGTGACATCATCTCGTATCTGCTCGTCAGAGACTTGCGCATACGCGCTCTGCGTTGCAGCGGTGGATCCGCACATGCATGTTACCATGCATACGGCTAAGATCCATCTTAATATTTTATTTTTCATAAAAACCTCGTTTCTTGATAAATACAATAAAACGGTCTTATTATGGTAGGACTGCCTATATTATGATTATTAAATAATGAAAATGATTATAAAAAATCTGCATAAAAATAAAGACAGATACCCCTGTCTTTGATCTACATTGCGTATCTGCATATCTAAGACATCTTTTTAGTACAACACATAATTACAGCCCCTGAATTTTCTGCAGGGGCTGTGCATCGGTATATTATAATGTTATACCGTCGTCGCGGTCGTTAGTAAGATTCTGAAGCTTTTGGTCATGAATATCGATCTTATCGATAGTATGTTCAGCAAGCTCTTTCTGGCGCTCTTCTAAAGACCTGAGGCCTGTATCGCGTGCTCTATCTTCAATGTCCTGTGTCTGTTCAAGTGTTTTCTCGTAAGACCAGATCTGTTCTTGGTAGAGTCCCCTAAGACGTGATTCGCAGGTATCAATATCTGCCTGGAGAATTCTTTTTAAGAACCCCGGCTTACGTTCTGTCATTTCTTTCTCATAAGTTTCAAGAACGGGGTCATTTAATTCTGTGTCGAGTTGCTGCTCGGCAACCTTTTGAACTTGTTCTATCTTATTATCAGTAAAGAAAGCTTTAAGTGCGGAACCCAATCCTTTGGTTGCTTTACCGATCTCGCGAGCCTGTTCTTTCTTCCTGTCAACAAACGATTCAATCTTTTCAAGCGTTTCCATGATCTTTTTATCGCGGGCAAGATCTTTTTCCCAACCGGCAATCTCTATGCTTCTGCCGGCGCGTACGATCGAACGGCCAAGTTCAGGAAGTTTGCTAAAGATATGAAGACCGTGTACTTTAGCTTGTTCTGTTTTCTCGTGAAGAGTATCATTCATAACTGCGAGAGTAGCAACAGCATTATCCAGAATTTTGTCGGTGCGGGCTTGAACAGTGCTTGGAATCGATACAACGAAGTCGATCGCATTGTTTGCCTGCTGCTTGATGTTCTCGATAGTATCACGGGTAGCATCTTTAAAGATCTTCATGATGCTTTGATGATGTGACTGCTGAATTGCAGTTTTCTGCGATTGGTAGTATTGATCGAAATCGGATATTATTTGTTTTATATTTTTATATTGGTTATCTAATTGCTCGATTTGAGTAATCTGCGTTTGTTCAAGCATTTGATAGTCGGCTAAATCCTGAGTGGCTTGCTGCTTTGCTTCGGGGGTTGTGTCAGCTGATTGTATTACAGCCATCGCTTTATCTTGCTCCGCTTTAGCTCTGGCAATTTCCTGACGGGCATGATGACGATCGATGCGTATCTTGATAGCCTCGATTTTCTTTTTGTGTTCTTCATCCTGTAAATACTGCTGGTCACTTAATTGTTCTTTGTAATGCTGATGCTGTTGTTTGAGCTGTTCAATTATTCCCATGACGTATTCCTCCATTTAATTACAAATCAATATCTGTTGTAATGTTTATGGATTAACAAAAAATAAAAAAAAATAAACCTCATATTTATACAAATACAAGGTTTATCGTAAATTGTTTAATTGCTATAAGTATGTCTTTAAGTAATGATCTTATGGTAATCGAGATCTTTACTAAAGTCGTAAGCCATATATTCTTCGAATGTGATACCGTCATAATCATTGATATCAATCCCCAAGATCTTAACGCCGGTCTTTTTATTTACAAAGAGTGGGTCAGTCTGAATCTCAGGCGGAAGTTCAAGCTCGTTAAAAATCAGCTGGATTGGATAGACTCTGGAACACTGTGCAATCTTCTGACTGTATAACAGTTCCTCTTGTTTATCAGGATAACGCTCTAAGCATACTTCAAAATAGGGGTGGTCATTGTCATACGGATCATAATTCTTACCTGTAATGAATGGGGTGTGTTTAAGGTTGTATGCCTGAGGCTGTGCAGCATATTTTTGCGTAATATATGCACATTTTTCAATAATCTTTGCAATATCTGTATATGCCCAATCCTTTACATATGTAGTAAGGCCTTGGGGACTAATCTTCTGTTCAATGTCTTTGTAAGAGTGACAATCAAAATACTGGAGCATCATACGTACAATATCGATTAAATTGTAATTCTTGCCACTATACTGGTTTAATGTAAGAATTTGATCCATATAAGATTCGCGTTTAGTCACAAACCAATGAACGTAGTTTGCATAATCTATGGCAATTTCATCGAGCGAACTCTGAATACTGCGTTTGCACATACCAGCTAGATTTGAGTTGTTAGTTTCAATTGCACGCTGATACATTTTTTTCGTCTCTTTTATTCGCTGGTTGATGCAAATACAGTTTGACAATATCATAAAACCACGAAACGCTTCTTGTCCGATCTGCATATATAATTCTTCGTCTGTAATATCCGCTGATTTAAGAGCTTCATAATCAGTGTACAAACTAAAATCTCGTCCAAATTTTTTTATAATCTGTCTAAGTATGCGATACTGAGTTTCCCACATATCAACTTGAGTGCTATACTCTTTTTCTTTTCTTTTATCTTCTTTGATTTCTGTTAAAAAACTAAATAGTCCCATTTTGTAATCCTCGTTATATCAAATCTCGTTATTTTATCTTATTATATATAAATTGATTCTTCTTTCTTTATTTATTTGATCCCGTTGTTTGTAGTATTTTGGTTTTCTGATATTATAATAGCATATTTAGGTACCGGTGTTTTTTCTGCGTACAAAATATTGAATGTCCTCCTAAAATATTTTTACCGGTCCAAAAATTGTTGTTTATCAATGCAGCGCTGGCATAGTTATTAACATTCTGCTGGCCAAGCATATGCGCCGCCAAGCTACCCATATAAAAAGAGCTTGCGCATTTAAAGATACGTAAGCCCATATTTTTAAATATTCTTTATTTTATTTTTAAATGACAAAAAGAAGTCTGCCCTGAATATTAGCGGGTGTTATAAAGAATCCCTGCCTTGAATCATCGTAGCATTTTCTGTTATCGCACAGTACATAGTAGGACCCTTCGGGAACCTGTTGAGTTTCTTTCCCGCTTACGGGGTATGTTAATAATGTTTCTGCAAGATATTCTTCTTTAACGCGCGTATTATTGATATAAAGATGCCCGCCATATATAGACACCTCTTCACCCGGCATACCTATTATCCTGTAAAGATGTCCGTTTGACAATACGACATCCCCACGTTGCGGAACCCTTATCTGATAGGCAAGACGGTTACTGACAATATAATGCCCATCGGGTACCGCTGTTTCCATACCGTCTCCATAGACTGTACGGATATCAAAAATAAGTCCGGAAATAATAAATACCGCTATCAAAAGGATAATAGCTGATGAGAGCAATGAAAATAATGTGTGTTTATAATTACGAAATCTATATTCCCGTTTAAATTCATATTGGGCTTTAGCAAGAGCCTGAAGTTCTTCTTCTGAATACATCAAACATTCTCCTTTTACAAGATCATAAGTGCACAGAGCGCGAGTCCGCCTACGCAGGTAATGATAAGTGCTATTTTAGCTGTCAGATCAGTATGCATGAATTTAAGCGAGGCTATAAGGCCGGGTAGTTCTTCATTATAATAAGGGTCGTAGTCTGGCTCGTACGTGTATTTATCATGTTCGTTTATAAGCTCGTCTTTATCGCGGAGCTGCTTTTTAAGGTTAGTAATCTCAAGCTCTTTTTGAGAAGCCAGCTCAGCCTGGCGCTGCAGTTTTACATTAACAGATTCAAGCTCTTTTATACGTTTTTGCGGTTCAGGGTCGTCAACCGTGACGATTTTTTCTATTACTTCCGGTGCCGGCGCAGAAACATTAGGTACATCGGACTGCTTTTTCATGGCATTAGTCAGCTCTTTGATCTGATCTTCATAAGAAGCCTTGAGTTTTTTAAGCTCGGCCTCATGTGCTTTTTTGATCTTTTTGATATTAACAGGAGCCTGCTTGTCATTATCAGGCGCATCATCAGGTTCTTCGGGAATAGCTTTTGGTATATCATTAAATGAAAGCCCGACATATGACTCAAATGTGTCTTCAAAAGGTGAGATAATGTAATCTGCTTCATCTCCTAGTATAGTCCGGATGATGTTTTCTCTACACTGATATGCTTTATTGCCGAGCACTATGCGGAGTTCCGGGAATCCGTCTTCTCCGGTCACTCTGCTGCAGAGTACTCCCGAACGCAATAGACCTGCGATCGCATTATAAAAGATCCCGTATTGTGTGACCTTTGTTTTTTCTTCTTCATATTGCATAGACTCAAGGATATTTTTTGCTTCATCAGCGATCTGCTCATAAAATGTTTTGGTGTATATCAAACCTTTTTCTATTTTTTTCATATGATTCTCCTTGCTAATAATCTGTATTTGATTATGGTGTAAGCACACAAAGACAGCCCGGCATTTGCCGGACTGTCGTGTGTTAACATCAATATCCAAGTACTGCACTCATATCAATATAATAAGCCTGATTATAATATGTTGAACCTCTGGAGCGGTACCATGTACCGGATCCTGTGCAGTCAACAGACATTGTTTTTCCGGTTGTTTCGTCTTTTCCGATATACATAAGCGCGTGATCTCCCGAGCTGTCCGCTATCGCTCCGTCATAATGCAGGATAATATCTCCCGGTTTGATATTGCCGTCCATACGCTTTACTGGAAAGTTGTGATAAAACGAAGCTGTGGTATATGTTTTTTGCAAAACATCTTTCCAACATTGTGAAACATATCCGCTACAATCATTCATTCCGCCCATTGACAGGCTGTTGCCATGGTGTTTTTGCGAATAACTGATATGTCCGACATATGTAAGTGCCGTCTCGACAGCTTGGCGTCTTGCCGGCCAGCTTGGATCATTGCCATATAGTTCATCGAGCTGCGCCATGATTTCATCTTGTCTTGCATGCTCGATATCTGCTGCAAGACCGTTAGCACTACCGCCTTCTTCGCCGCCTGTAGTCTCGGGCGGAAGAATGCCATACAGATCATACCAGTCATCTTCAAGCTTACCGGCTGCAACATTCATAAAATCGTAATTCCAGCCCATAAAGTTTGAATAAGGATCGTCTGATTGGATATTTACATGTCCGTATTTATGTGTGTACGAACAGTCTATATCAAAAAGATCCCGACATGCATCTATTGCCTGGCGTGTAGGACTTAGTTCTTCTTTACCCACATACGGTACAAGGAAAGGTTCCCCAGTGTCATTGTCATATAATACGTGAAACGTTTTCATCAACAGGCCTTTGTCGTTATAATAGGATTCATCGTCCATCTCAAGTTCTTTAAGTCTGTCGCTATCCGCATATTTTTCTTCGAACATATCCTCATTATATTCTTTTTGAGGGTCTGACATATGATAAATACCGCCTGTAACGATGACTTTTAGATGTCCGCCGCAGTAATACCCGGTATGCACAGCTTTACAATTGTGTTTCCAACTGTGTTCTACGATATGATACCAAGTGTCTTTTTCTTCGTAACTACGACCTTCTTCATCTGTGTGGAAACGCCCGGTTCCTCTTGATTCCGAATCTACAGCCACACCGACAGTATAAGTATTGCCACCATCGCTGCTTCCGATATAACAGTATCCTTTATTAGATCCTACCTTTGCATCGATAAACGATACATCCGAATACTCAATTCCGGAACGTTGCCAGCCGGCGTCACTTGAACCTACGTATTCCCAACAGTCTGAATGACCATATTCGTCGGTTACCTGCAACCACCTTTCTCCATCGTCGCCGGGTGCTACACAAATATCCGTTTCAAGATCGACCTGAGAAGCAGCTTTTACCTGTGGAGCAAGAGTATCATTATAATACATATCTTCTACGGAATCATATTTATATGCGAACTGGTCAAAGGATTTACATCCATAACCGCCATGTTCACCGGAATAGTCGATTCCGTCATTAGGCATGTGTTTTGCATACGTCTGATCTTCAATACTTGAACACATATAACCCCAACCATTACCAAGTCGTCCCGGACCATATCCGTCATCAACCTCGCCGTCGTTTAGCTCCTCGGGATGTTCTGCGTTCCATGTATCGATAGTTTTCTGCGTAGGGTGTATTGCCATCTGTAATGAATATTCTTCTGTATGCGAATATTCAAATAACGGTTCGGCATATAGCATATACATACGCGTCATACGTTTTGATTGTTGTTGCACCCACCAGTCGTAATATGCGGGAATTGTTTTTAAAAGACGTGTAAAGCCATTAGTGATTGCATTACTGATGTTGACAAAGAAGTTGCCAACCGCTTTTAATCCGTCGGCAAAACGGTCCCATGCGCTTGATTCATCTTCTGTTTCTTCTATGCCGGTAGGAGAATCGTCAACAACGGTATTCGATTCAGTCTGTGCTACAGCGGTCATAGCCATGATCTCTTTTACATTGGATGTATGGCCTGCTCCGCCTCCGATCCCTCTAAATCTTACTTCGACGCCACCGTCAAGAAGTCTGATCCATTTATATGCTTCTTCGGGAGCCCCTTCGAACGGTTCCGGACCCTTGGCAGCTATTGCGCTCTCCCCGCTATGCCAAGAAAGCATCTGGTCTTTATCAAAGAAGCCTTCTTCCGAGTAATCCGTTTGAAGGATCTGGGTTACATAATCTTCCGCTGTCATATGAAAATGATCCCAATCTACTTCGCCGCTTGGTAAAAAGTTGGTATACATACCGGAGATATCACTAAGCCAGGTAGGGTCATTCAGTGTAAACAGGTCAAATTTAAGATACCTTGCCCAGCCGGCTTCTTTTAGCACCAGATTATTATATACATTTCCCAAAGTGGACTTTTCAATTTCGCCATATCGGGGATCTTCTTCAAGCTTATTGTTACCTATAAAGAACATTGCAATGAGGTCAAGAATAGCCCCTAGTATCATTGCTCTGAGTAACAACTGCATCAGTTGCATAAAGGCTGCAAAGAGTGCCCCTAAAAATTTAGTAAGGAGTGGCATGAGTTTTGCAACCAGTGCTGCTTTAAGTCCACTAAGCCCTGCAGCAACCTTGCCTAGCGCTGAATTCATGAACTTTAAGACAATCCGTCTTCTGACCTCTTGAAGCGCTGCATTTTTTGCAAGGATAGCTTTACCGGCTTTTGTTGCTTTGAGCTGTCTGGCAGCGGATTGTTTAAGTTTGTTAGTGGTGTTGCTCTTTAAATTAACAAGTTTATCTAACTTATCTGCGGCTGATTTTGCTTTCTGACTTTGTATCTTGTTTTGGATCTTGAATTTTTTTGCTTTTTCACGGTATGTAAAAAGATCTTTCGAGGTCAGTTTACCCTGTGCTTTTAATTCCTTGATCTTTTTAGCGTAAGCAGTCTGTTTTTTAGCTGCATTAAGCGCCTGATGTTCGTTCATGATCTTTTTGATCTGCAAAACAGACTGCGCACTCTGCTTACTTACAGACACTATCTGTTTGGGTTTTTGCAGACCCTGAAAAGCTTCATTTTCAGAAGTTGCCTTCTCGACAAATGCATTACTTTTCCAGTTAAGAGATAAATGACTTACTCCGCCTTCGCCGGCGTGCATCTTATTACCTGCTTGCCAGCTGTTGAACCTATCAGTAAAATTCTGAAGCCTTCTGCCGTTATTTTCCATCATTTTGGCAGCAAGTTTTTCGCTTGAACCGGGCTTAAGGTGGTTTATACCGTCTTTTTTAATTCCTTGGTTATGTTTATTTTCAAGTTTTTTGAGGTTTTGAGAAGCATATTTATAGTTAGTCTTAAATTCTCCCTGCTTATGCTTGTATTCTCCATGAAGGCCGTGACGAGCGCTCTCTTGACCAAATTTTGCACGACCAAACTCTGCTTTATTGTCTACAACAAACTGCCCTGATGCGTTACCCACGCGATGTCCTTCTACGAGTTTATTCTGATCAAGAAATTTATTCAGGTCTTTAAAAGATTGTTCCATCTTATCTTGTGATGTAAAATCAAGACCCTGGAATCCTGCTTCTTTCATCAGGATGGACATTGTGTTTAGCTCCTCTGCAGTAAAATCAGTCTGAAGCTGTTGTTGCATGCCGATCAGACCACTCATACCGCCCATACCCGGAGCGACGGTGTCTATCAGATTTTGTGCATATTCATAACCTTTACCGTGAGCTTCATCGATGCCTCGTCCTATTGATTGATCATAAAGAGCATTTTCAAGGGATTCAACGCTCCGTCCGTTTTTGCCGTCCAACAAGATATCGTCAGCGATCTGAAAATTCTCAATATTGCCTGAATACTCTGTGTTATCGGGTTTAAGACCAAATCCATCCTTCCCGTCTGAGGGATTGAGGTGGTCTTGACTATGAACATCAACTATAGGCTCAGTAAGCTCAGCACTGTCGAACTGATTCGAATAGTCGGCTTGTGATATATGATCTTCTGCGGTATCAGATACGTCATTATCATTAAAAGGCATCGTATCATCGCTGTGTACCTGAGCTTCTTCAAATGCAATAGTGTTTTCGGAAGTCGCTTCGGCCATCTGCTCCGATAGAGTCTCGGTTTCCGTGTTAAGTACGTCTTGATCATCAAGCTTAATATCTGATACAGCAACAGCTGCTTCTGCCGCAAGGATTTCTTCTGCAGTATGATCGGACCGTTGTGATGTTTCTGGTTCAGTCTCATTGGCAGTTTCTACATCCTCAGGCAGAACCTGTTGGTCATCAATCCAAGCATCATCCTGTTGAGCGATATGATCACCGGAGGATGCGTCTGAAATTATCTCCTTCGGCGCAATTTCGTCAGGCTCTGATTGTTCAATATCTGGCTCCGTATTATTATCGGACTGTTCAGCTTCCTGCGTATTAGGCTTATCCAATCCGGAATTTTCGGGCAAAGGTTCTGGCTCGCCAACGATCTCCTCGAAATCAATAATATCGGGCTCGATGTTCTCAGAGGGTTGTTCAGAGATATCCTCCCGAGCATTATCGGATATTTGAGTGTCGAGGTCCGAACTAATATCCTGGACCGGTTCTTCTGTCTCAGGCGGCATTGATTCGGATCTTTGTGTGATCTCGTCGGGCTCATCAGGGCTGATCACTTCATCCGGATTATCAATATTTTCGTTCGGCTCTAATATGTTATCGTCTTCACCTGGAGCTTCGGGCGAGTCATTGTCAATATTATATGGCTCTGAAGGCTCCTTTTTGATCGTATTTTCCTGCTCGTCAATAAAATCATCAAGTGATGTAGGCTCATCTAATGACGGGGCATTAGGTTCATTCGGAGGCGTAATATCTTCCGGCTCATCGGGGGATATAAGATGGTCATCAGACGGAGTGGCATGATCGTCGGGCTCATCTGGCGTATCCGGAGGTGCGTCCCTATCATCTTCGGGCTGTCTGTGTCCGTCATTCGTTGTCTTATGTTCGTTATCCGGATTGTGATCGTGGGCAGCTTCCTCTCTTTCAGCTTCGGTCTGCCCGTTTTCATCAAGATCGTATTCTTTAAGTTGTTCTTCTGTATAGCGATGATCCCATTGAATAAGATCCGGCTCTTCATTTTTTAAAGTGATATAATCGATGTCGGAAATTATAAAGCCGCCGTTATTATGCTCCAGCACAGAAGCTTCTATTTCAAGGTAGGCAATATCATGCTTTTCCATGAGTGCTTTTAAGGCTTCTTTATCGCCGTGTTCAAGGTACAGGATATGGTAATGGTCAGGTCTCTCCAATATATCCTGCTGTAACAGTGCATAATCTCCGGCGTTTTCTTTTTGTTTATCCTTAATGCCTTTTAATACCTTTTCTTTACGTCTGATACCAAGCTCAGTAATGATCTGAGATAGAAGGCGTATAGCTTTTTGTTGTTCTTTTGCTGCAATTTTTGCAAGATCGGCCATAAATTTTACCTCTCGATACCGCGGTCACGCTTCTTTGTGCGCGAGCGCTCAATGTAATGCTCTATAAAATCAATTTTATTGGACATCCGCTCATATATCTGTGAAAGCTGGTTTTGTGTGTATATTGTGCCAAGTCCTTGATATAAAAGCTCTTCTAAGTCTGACAACTGATGAAGATTGGGATTAAAATGGTGTGATGCGTCATATATCAGTGCTTTTGCATATTTTTGATCTTTTTGCATACGCTCTTCGTTTGAAAGGTCAAAATCAGCATCCCAAAAAGCTGTGCCGTTATCATATATAGGTGCGGGACCTATAAAACGAAGGTGCTCAACATCATACAAGAAACCAAAGTTACCAAAATTACGATCAGTATTGCCGATGATATAATCTGCCATTGTCATATAATCTAAGAAATCTTTATACCCCGGTATCTTGTATGCCCGACATTGCTCTTTTAAATGCATCATTGACGTCAGATATTCAGGTTTAGGCTCTGTTCGCATGAGTTCCGATGCAGTTATAAGAGCCAGGTCTTCATTCATGAAGTTTTCGCATATACTACAGACATATTCCTGAACGGCAATAAGATCATATTTGACAAACGGCACAGGGCAAATTTTTGATAGAATGACACTGGCCATTTTTTCATTATATGGCTCCTGATAATCCGGAGCGGTACCATGCTTGATCAAAAACAATTTATCGTCTTTTACTCTCCATGTCTTAGGCATGATGCCGCCGGTCGTAAGGTCTGGGGAGTCGAAGATATATTCCGGTGATGTCATGTCAAAAATGAGATTGCCAATAGCATAATCAAATTTTCGATGAAAAACAGAAACTTCTGACCATGTGATTTTATCATTTGGTTTTCTAAGCCAATAGCCATCTTGTGCAGAGGCGCCATGGCTTTTTAGCATCCATCTAAGCGGAGTACCGCCGAGTTCTGAACTTATCGCTTTTAGTCCTAACCGGTGCTTGGGGATACAGCGGTTTTTGATCCACAAAGATGCTTCTGCAAGTTTATATACATCCGGCGCCTGCCTTATTGAAAACGGAAGATATCGTTCGTTTATCGCTCTTAAAGACATAACATAACTACTGATCTCAGGGTCGGGATCAATTTCCATAAGTGCTACTTCTATATTTTGAAACATGAGAATGTATTCCATAAGATTCTCCTTATGCAAAATCTAGGATAATTATGGTGTTTATAAATAGGTAATAAAAAAGAGATAGCTGATTAGCTATCTCTACATGCTGTCTAACCGATTATGTCTCCTGTTCAAGATCAGGCGGGAGAGCCAAGTCATCCATGTCTAAAGCAAAATTTGAATTATCATTGGGCGGAACGGTCGTAAATCCGTTAACAACATTGATCATATCTGAGAAGACTGTGTCTTTTGTCTCGATCGCAAGCGTTTCCGGCAGATATGACAAAATTTTAAGTTCAAGGCGTCCGTCTTTTTCGCCGCGTCTGTTTTCTTTATTTAAGTTCTGATGTTCTCCCACTGCCATGACGAACATACAGGGAATGCCGTTTTGATAACACTTTTTTGCAAGTTCTTCGGCAGGTTTTTGTATAATGTTTTTATATACGTTTTCTTTTGATTCCATATAAACCTCACGTTATTTGGTTGATATGCTGCCAAATAATGCAGCAAGACTGTTAACTGCGTTATTATCAATCTGACTAAGATCAGTTGGCACTTCGGGTGCCGGTTGGGTATTTTTAACGGACATTTCTTTAGCTTGGATCGGCACGATTTTATGTTCTGTTTTAGGTTTTTCCTGCTTTTGAGGTATAGCAACAGGCTTGAGATCAGTATGTGGAACCTGATATATTTCAGTCAGATCCCAGAACGTATAATAACGTACTAATGTTTTCACAAAAGTTGACAGGCCTTTATCCGGAAGGTTCTGAAGGGCACTTTGAAATTCATCCGGTATGGTGATATCAAACATCGGGTTAGGCGTAAATGCGCCGGATGGATGCATTTTAATCTTTGGGAGCGAGATATTAAACGGCTCGCCCCCACAATATGATTTTACCGATTGTTTGAAAACTTTGCGGGTAAGACTTGGCCCCGCTGATTGATATAACGCATATAACTCCGGCTCTTTATCTGTATATATGCGAATACGTATTCTCATGTGTTTTCACCTGTCTTGATAAGTGCATAGATAAAATATCCGCGCACGTTTGAGAAAATGTATGGAAGCGACGGATCACCCTGATTGCCGGATACAACTTTAATAGTATCACTTTCCTTAATCACTTCATGTTCTCTGATAAAATTACTCCACGCAGCACACGTACCGCCAGTTACTACCAGATATTGATAATCGTATATAGTATAGGCTGACTGTAGTTTTTCAAGCGCCTTATAGCATATATCACGACTGTGTTTTTCAAGAATGTCTTTAAACGCAGTATTCTTGTATGCTTTACCGACTTTGGCGGGAATAACACCTGTCTCAAGGTATTGCTGCATTGCGGGTACAGACACTTCGAATTTATATCTTTCCTGAATCTCGGTAGCTGTATCTTTGAGCACGCGTTTCATACCAAGATTTTCATCCGTTTCACACGCTGCCGTGGTAATCTGTCCTTTAATCATAGGGAAAAAGTCAAGAGTACCAAATCCTGCGTCCATAATAAGGACTTTGGAATTAAAATACTGCACGGCGTCTACAGAGGGTTTAATATCTTTTGTGGTAGCAATTGAAAGCATTGTACCCATAGGCTGTGCGATAATGGGGCGTATATTTCTAGGCGCAAGTGTAAAATCAAATTCTTCCCAATCATTTATGCCAAAGTTAACGGCAAATTTATGATGACCAAGCATGATCTCCATGAAGTCATCCTTGTCATTATCCATATATTTAGGAGGAAGTCCCGTCTGAATCACAAGTTCTTTGCCCATAGGGTCTCCGTATGCATTTTTGCGCATACATGCAGCGAGCCCTGTGCGGAGCAGAACTTTAAACATCGGAGATGCATAACGGTGTCTGCCATACGCAGAAAGAGAACCTGCAGATGTGTCCGATGCAGAGATAGAATCCTGAGCAGACGCACCGACGTTCCATACGATACCATCTTCGTCTTTGTACTGAATAGCAAAATTGTCGCTTGGAGCGTACCCGAAATTGATCTGCGTGCTTCCCGAATTTTCGATCGCAAAAGCAGGAAAGCACACAAGAGCATTTTGTCCGTATCCTTTGACGGATGAATACCCGATATCTAATCCGATGCACCACTTATCAGGCGACAAAGCAGGATTCTGTACTTCTTTAAACATAGTTCTTGTTTTATATTCACGCGTTTCCAAAATAATGATCCTCCTGATAAAAGTCATATATTTACAATTACTGCAATAAGTATAATCAAAAATGAAAATAATATTTTTTTCTGCATATCATTCAAAAGCGGGATGTGCCATTCCCGGTCTTAAATAGATCGGAGTATAGATGAGTCTTTGCTGCTGAGAATCCCACCTGTCTATCTCTGCAATCTCACATACCTGGAAGTCTTTCATAAAGACTATGGTGCCAAGATGAGAAAGCATTTTATTTACGGTCTCAAAATCATATCGCGTAGCGGACATTACGTAGTCTGCAAGTTTGTCCATTGCATCGAGTGCGCTTGGAGCGTGGACAGAGCACCAACACTTATGTCCTGTATCAGCAGCCATCATAAAATCCGCTGCTTCTGCACCTTTAATCTCTCCGATAACAAAATAATCAAGATCGGTAAGAAGACCGTTTCTGGCAAGATGCTCCAGCCCGTATCTCATGTTAGGATCAGCAGCCTGTGTCGTAATATGTTCAAATATCAGGTGCGGGTGAACATCGGTAAATAATTCCTCGGATTCCTGCATAACAAGGCCGGCTTTATCATAAGGAATCTCGTCTAATAATGTGTTCATACACGTTGTTTTGCCAGATCCACCTTTGCCGGCAAAAATCATACCGGATCCATAACGGGCCCTATCGATCAAATAATTCATAATCGTTTCGTCCATCATGTGGTTATCGAGCAGATATTTAAAATCGCGCTTTTGTTTTGCAATCTTTCTGATATGAAAATATGGTAGCCCATCCGAAGTAATAAATTCCGTTGCCAGATTGATACGCATACGAAACTTATCGCTTGTGTGGATATCAGAAAATACGTGAATAGCCCTATGTGTAAGATCAAGCTGCTGTCTGAGTGCAAGGCCGTGCAAAAACATCGTTAGGTCAGTATTATTAAGAAACTTTACGTTAGAAGTGTAGCGCCTGTTTTTAACCTTCACTCTGACCGTTTGCGGATTAACGACAAATATATCTGATATATCGTCGTCATTGATAAGAGGCTCTAATACATACATACCATATGCCCACTGCTCAAATTTATTAAGCATATACTTAAGATCCTGCTCCGGAAGATCCGGGTGGTAACGCGTGACATATTCAACCAATAAACCCATGAACTTGTCGTGATCCATCTGTTTTTGTTGTGCCATCTGAAAAGATGTACGTTCAACACCAATGGTGAAGTCATAAATTGTCTCGTTAATAATCCTCTGAATAGTATCGATAGGCGTAATAGTCTGAATATGCGACGTATTATCTGTTGTTTTGTATATCATCGGCACTTTGTCACTTTTTAATTCTCTGTGACAGCGATATGCTAAGAGCGCCGGCTGGTATCCCATCTCTTCGGGTGTTAATTTTTCCTGTTGTATAACGGGCGTGAAATCCGGGATGACCTGAGTAAGTGCATCATCATATTTTAGAATTAAAGCGTCAGTCGGAGTGTCTTTTTTATGAAAGTTCATCCACTTAGATATATTCGGAAGACGTCTTATGATTGGGATGAAAAATATTTTATAAGCGATACGATCTGAATCTTCGTTATAATAAATCGTTATGATATTTTCCATACCGAATATTTCAGCTGTTTTATTTAAAAGTGTACGGGAAATATCAGCCAGTAGTTCACCTTTTACGATTTCGGGAATCGTAACAGATAACATCCCTGCGATCGTACCGTCTTCAGCAACACCTGGCAAGAGTGTCTCATAAGTTTCCTGATAAGCGTCAAATAAGCTATTTACTTCTTTGTTAATCACAGATTGTCCGTTTTCATAGCTTTGCTGATATTCATCAAAAAAATCCACAGTGCTGATCTTGTATATCTGATATTGCAGTTTATCCATTATATCCTCCTTGTGCCTCAAATCCTTTATATTATGGTCGCATAGCTTATTACCAAGGCATTTGCACCATAATCTTCGTAATACTAAAAACGGAGGTGCAGATGAAACATTATGTGTGTTCCGATATTCACGGACTGTGGGTAAGGTATGAAAGAGCAATAGAAAAGATCACGAATGAAGACAGGCTGTATATATTAGGAGATGTTATCGACCGTGGAGCTGACGGTATTAAAATATTGCTGGACATCATGAAACGGGATAATGTACGACTTTTAATAGGTAACCATGAGTATATGATGTTACAGGCCCTAAAATACAACAACCAGCGCGTAAAATATATATGGACCGATATGCGTAACGGCGGCGGGGTTACATTGGGAGAATTCTGCAAACTTGATATTTTAAAGCAGCGAGCCCTGCTTGATTTTTTAGATAACTGCGTATTGGAAACTGAAATAACAGTTGACGGTCATGTTTTTTTATTGACACATTCTGCATATGTAGCTGACGCCGTTGATAAAACATTTGCGCAGGTTTCGGAATCTGACAGATTTTACATTACGTGGCATTCGCCTCTTAGGCAAGATATGTATGCCCCAATAGGAAGCTATGACCAGTCTAAAACTTTTATCATAGGACATGTACCCGTGCAAAATCTTGAGATTGACCAGATCTATCAATTTGGGAATATTATCGATATTGATTGCGGGTGCGCAAAAGCACATCTTATAGACGGCACAAGTCTTGCGCTCCTTTGCCTAGAAACCATGCAGACAGACTATATTGATGTACTACCACCTGAATGGGATGATCTGACCATGTATTTATAATGATTTGGCAATGAAAAGCCGCTACGATTACCGTAGCGGCTTATTTTTACTTTATTTCTCTTGATTCATTGACGATCTTCTGTGCAATGATATTCTGGTAATATCTCTTTTTATCTTCTTTTTCAGCAACTCTGGTCTCGATAGTGCCATAGATAGTGATGATATCACCAAGAGTACAAAGAAGTGCATCCTTATTTGTTGTCGTAACATTTATATGATTGTTACGTCCGTTCTGCTTTGCATTAAGTCTGATCAGGATCGAGCGACTGCCAACCTGCATGATCTGCTCGACTCTACCACGTAAGTATACAAGTGATGCAGGCTGTGTATTTGCAAAGCCGATATCTTCAGTGCCAAGCATCGTAGAAAAGAGTGACACATTTTTTACTGCTTTATCACCTATGATCGCCTGAGAAAAATATCTTGTACCGTTAGCCCTGCGTTTAACGGGATTGACAAGATGTCCGGTAATCTGGATGCTATCGCCTTCTTTAAATGTCTCGATGCCGGTATCGTCTGCTTTAAAAAAGTATATCTTTGGAAAAGCGAAACTTACGTATCCTTTGGGCTCCCGCTTGGGAACTCTGACTGTTACGATCAACGTCTTGTCGGTAGGAAATACGTTAACAATCTTACCTATGATCATAACCTGATTATCGCTGTGCTTGTCTGTACCGGATACGGTTTTGATCAAAGGTGTTTCTTCCTGAATTGCTTCTACAATGTTTTTTGCCATATTTTATTCTCCTTATGTTTCTTAGTGTTTGGAATGATGTTTCTTTTGCTTTGGAAATTCTGTATCAAAGACATATTCGAAACCATTTATTGTCTGCCCGTCTTTATTTATATATGAGTATGGTTGGATTCCTTTGGGAGTGATATACATACTGTATGCAGAGCCCGTTTTACTTTTGAGACCCGTAAGCAGTAGTTTTTCTCCGTGTAGTAATACTTTTACATCAGTTACTGAAAGCGCTTTGCCGCGAGCATATGCGAGGTTCATACCACATTTTGCCGTACAGTATGCTCCAAATTTGCCCGCTTTTACTTCGGCACCGCAATGAGGACAATTTCCGATGGGGCCTCCGACTTCCTGTCCGGGTACAATTTCCTTGTAAATCTTACCAAGTCCTTCGATACACTGCTGAAGCTGTGCAGTGTGATCGGTTTGTTTCATCTGATCGACACCACTTTGAACATATCCATTGATCTTATCAAGATAATAAGCTTTTTTAACTTCGCCTTCAGCGATCTTTTGGAGTCCCATTTCCCAGCTCGCCGTATATTTCGGGATCAGTATCTGAGGGGTAGCGAGGTTTAAAACGTCATAAATCATTTCGCCGATACCCGTCGGTCTGATTGTTTGGGTCTTTTTTTCTACCTGAATGTATTTATTTAATTCAAGTTTTGCGATCACTTCAGCTCTTGTTGCCGATGTACCGATTCCCGAACCTTTAATCTGCGCACGAAGTTCTTCTTCCTCGATCAGGTTACCGGCGTTTTCCATAGCAAGGATCATAGAGCCAGTCGTGTATCTTTTAGGAGGCTGGGTCTGGCTCTCTTTAAGTTCGAATCCTGTCTGTATTACGCCATTTTGATTAAACGCCAGCATCATTGTCTGGCGTATCTCGGGTTTTTCGTCATACCCTGCAACTTTTAGATAGCCTTCTGATTTTAAGGCGGAATACGACGCGGTAAACGTTTCATTTCCAGCCTTATATAGCATCTGAAGCTTATCAAAAACAGCTTCCGGATAAAAGATTGATAAAAACCGCCTACAGATAAGGTCGTATACTTTTTGATCGATCTCTGATAATGTATTTGGGTTGCCTTCTCCTGTCGGTATGATCGCGTAGTGATCAGAAACTTTAGAATCATCGACATATTTACAACCGGGAGCTAAAAGATTGTGATGCCAATTACCCTGCATGACTTCAGATGCGAATGACGAGTACGGGCCTCTCAAAAGTCCGGTGAGATTCGTAGTGATCTCTTTACTGATAGCTGTGGTGAGAACCCTTGCGTCTGTACGGGGATATGTAGTCATCTTAGCTTCATACAAATTCTGAGCACACTGCAGTGTCTGCGCGGGACTGATATGAAAACGCTTTGTACACTCAGCCTGGAGCTCTGCAAGATTAAAAAGCAATGGCGCGGATTTACGGGATTCGTTTTGTTTTTTATTAGCAACATATAACGTACCTGATGTATTTAGCTGATCAACAAGCCCTTGTGCCAATTCTTTTTTTAATAATCCCTTATTTTCATAATTTTCGGGTATATGCGCGTATGCAGACTGTTCATCAATCTTCCAGTCCGCCATTGTGCCGTCCGCAAGATTTGCTTTGACGCTGTAGTATGGAAAGGTTGTCGTGTTTCTTATCTCGCGCTCGCGGCTGACAACCATGCCAAGCACGCAACTCATCACACGTCCTACGGCTATAACGAGCCTGGGTGCTCCGGCAGCACCGGCTAAGAGTCTGCTGTATTTTAATGATAATACTCTGGAAAAATTAATACCTATAAGAAAATCTTCTATTGCACGCGCATACGCGGAATCCGAAAGATTATCGTACTCCGACAGATCTTTAGCTTCTCTGATTCCTCTGATGATCTCATCAGTTGTCTGAGAGTCAATCCAAATACGATGAAGTTTTGCATTATGGTTCCAGCCGGCTTTTTGTTGGATTAAGCGCCCAATATATTCACCTTCTCTTGCAGAGTCACCCGCAAAGTAAATATCCGAGATATCCGCACGGTTTAAGTGGTAAGCTACGACTTTAAATTGGTCTTTAACTTCATCGATTACCTGGTATTTATACTGATTTGGTATAAAAGGCAAAGTCTCAAGAGCCCAGATTTTATACTTTTCATCATACGCTTCTGGGTAGCATAATGTGACAAGGTGCCCTACACACCAAGTTACGACGTACTTATCGTTTTCATAACAACCGTTCGAACGGGTAAGTGGCATGCCTAATGCTTTTGCATATTCAGCAGCCACCGAAGGTTTTTCGGTAATAAATAAATTTTTGTGAGTAGTTTTTTTTGTTGAGTCATTGGCTGAATTATTGAAATCCATAAGGTTTCCTTTCAATTTTACTTAACATAATTTTTGTAGTAAGTGTAGGTGTAACTATGCAAAGAACAAAAGCTAAATCAACAGAAATTATTATCAATTTATTGCGTTCTTTGTGTAGTAGCTTGCCTTCGAAATACAGAAGTTGTTACGAAGCCTTTTGGAAGAGTCAACTTATAATTCCATATATCGAAAATCCGAAATATTATTACTTTTCACAATATTTTGAATTACGCGATTGTAATATATTTATAAAGAGTCCAATCTATATCAGTATTAAGAAAGTTAATGAGTATTTATTTAATAATGTATTAGATGTATCCTTAATAACTTTTAATGCTAAAGATTTCAGTTACGATAACACTTCAAAAGGAATAGTTCGTAAGATGGTATTATCTGCATTTTCGAAATTTGATGGTTTCGAGTATCCAGTATGTTCGATATATTGGCCTGTTGTTTCCGGTAAAAAATACTGTGTAATTGATGGAAACCATCGAATTTTTAAAAGCGTTAAAAATGGCGAACTATGCACAGTAACGCATATTAGTACATTATATCTTCCAAAGGATGTTTTTATGCGGACTATTGATTGGCTTCAATATCTTATGGTTGTTACTTATTATCAGACTTTAGACTCTCAGTTTGATGAGACTCATCGCAAAATTTTGGCAGATTATATGGAACAATATCGAGTTGTTTCTTTAGTTCGCTAGTATTTATTAAATATCCCTTATCTATATATCTAAAAAAGGGTATAGAATTAAAAATCTTATTTATAAAGCACATAAAATACTCCTAATACTTTTTTTAATATTATGATCATTATCTTGCGTCAAAATAATATATTCAGATGGTAAATGTGTCCCTATAAGCTCAGAAGGACCTTGTTTAATTTTTTTCATCCAGATAGATGCCAGGGATATTAATGAACTATTGTTATCATTATTTTTTTATTATGTTTCATTGATATTTCTCATAGTGGGCAGGATATACCTGCCCACTTATTAAATTTTATTTTCCCAAGTTACGAAGCCAATCCATCAAGCCTTCATCGTCATTCCAATCAGGAATATCTAACTTCTGATGTTTAATAGGATCTGCTTTTTCAAGAGCCTTACGTTTTAGAGTGTTATCGGCTCTTGCATAGACTTCAGTGTCATTGCTTTTCGGATATCTTCTTGACTAGCTCATTGTGCCTATTTTCAAAGTATAAATGTAAGGGATTTTTGGGCCCTTGCGTACCCATAGGATATTTCACTGTTTTTTTTGATTATCCATAATAAAAAATTTCTCATTTATATTCTCCATAGTGGGCAGGTAGATCCTGCCCACTTTATAAATTCATTTCGCATGTATGATGTTTGTGAACTTCATGATTTATGCCTCACGCGTGCGCCGCGTCGTACTGTGCTAATAACTGTCTTTTTGCTTCTATTTCCGCTTCGTCAAGATCCGGTTCAAACACATAGTCTGATAAGAGCTGTATGATGTAATCACGAACTTTACGATATTCAGGACTTGTTGAATACGGGTCTGAAGGGTTTATTACCCAAATCAGAAAAGCAAGGTCATTATCAGAATATTCAAAATCCCCATTATCGTTGACGTGCCCAAGTTTATTGACGTCATCAACGGTCGGGTAATAATAGTCAAAATCCTGCCCTTGACGACATGTCATAAAAGCACAGGTATTTTGGACCTTTAAAACTTGTTCTTTGTGTGTCATATTTAATTGTCCCCTCTCATAAAAAAAATATTGATTGTGTTGTGAACGATTTTTTTTGTAAGATATTTCTGCTGTGAATGGTGTTTTGAACAATTTTTTTGTAGAATATTTCTGTTATTGATTGTGTTGTGAACGATTTTTTGTAAAATATATCTTCTATTAATTGTATTTTGAATGATTTTTTGTAAAATATTTCTTCTGCATATCATTCATCAAAGCCGCGGGTATGCTGTTTTGGTGCAGAGGGGAACAGTTTTCTAAGCGCAACGGCAATTCCTCCAATAATGCCAATGGCAACGATAATGTCTAGCCATGGGATAGACTTTTTAGTTTCTTGCTCTACTTCTGTGCCGACCTGTATGGTATTTACAGGTTCCGGGGTTTCATTAGGAGTGATTTGTTCAACAGCGCTTGTTTCTTCAGTGGCCGCTGTAGTTGTTGCAGCATTTTCTTTTGCCATTGAGTCGATCAAAACAACTTCAAGAATCTGAGTGCTGTTTTTATCTACCTTAAACTGTCTGTTATATGTATAAAATCTTCCCTGGGCATCAAGTGTAGGCGCGGCTTCCTGAATAATGTAGTTGCCGGCAGGCAGACATAAATCAGTCATATATCCGTTGATCTCATATACATTGCAGCCATACATCTTGGCAGTATTTAAGTTCATAACATGAACGTATATTTCTTCGTGCAAGGTAGCCTCTGAAGTTACTTTGACAGTGACATAACCCGTATTGGGACCCGGGTTAACTCCGCCCATGATAATCTCGGTATAAGCTTCTCCCTGATCCGGCGTTTCGAGCTGCCCGTATTCGTTAATAGAATAGCCTTCTGCAGCCTGTTCATCAGTAAGCTCATCCGTTTTGGTTGTTTCAAGGTATTCTTGATACGTAGCGTAGCCACCGAATATATCCTGCTCAGGTATCGAAGCATTTGAGACAGAGTCTGTCGCCATTTGTGCGTCACGGTCTTTACGCGATTCGAACCTTTCGTTGTCGTCTACATAATCTGACGGGGTCGCGGTAGATAATGCGCCCCCTTCCGGGGTTTCTGAAGCAAAGGCAGGCATGACACTCATGCCTATAATCAATGCGGAAAGTAAAAATTTTTTATACATATAAACCTCCTTATGATAATCTTTATGATTATGGTGCAATAAAAGAAGCACCGCTTTTATAGCGGTGCTTCCTGATTACTGTGCATATGGTATAAATTGTGATTGCTGAAATGTTATCTGCTGCTGCGGTTGCTGAAAGACAGGCTGCTGAATTACGGGTTGTACAGGCTGTGTTCTAGTAGCCTGAGATTCAGCCCGGTTGGCTTCATCAGCTTGCTGAGCAATCTTGATAAGATCTGGTACTAAAGCTGCAGCATACGCGTCTCTGATCCTGATAGCCTGTGAAATGATATACACCCATTCTTCACACGTCATGTCCTGCTGAAAATAATGATCTTCTTTATAAGAACCTTTTTGGATTCCTATCAACTGTCCGGAAATAGGAATACCACGTCCCGTGACCAGCTCTACGCAAAAAGGCTGCGACGCATGCGGATTGCAGGTGACCGATAATGAATATACTTTTGTGGTCCCATCATCTGCTATCTTACTTGTGTCAGGTGTTTTCATTTTTGCTTCGTAGAGGATAATATCTCCGGTATTTGCAGTCTCATCAAGATATTCGGGATGAGCTTTTGCCAGCTGTACCAGGGTCTGATACCAACCTGAGGGGTCTGCTTGTGCATACTGATTAAGTATTGCCTGCTGACCATCCTCGGAAGAAAGCTGCTTATATATACCTAATTTCTTGGCCTGTATAAGATATGCAGCATCCTGAATATATTGTCCGTTTGCGGCGTTGCGCTGAGCATACTGATTAGTTGAACATTTCATCTCTTGAGCTAATTGAAGAGCTTGCAAATAGTCTAATTCAGTAGCAATCTGCATAGCGCTCTTTTTAGCCATCGCACCAAACGTATTTGGTACATAGCTGATCGGATTCAGCAAAGGATTTTCGGTTTTAGAGCTGTCTGATAACAGCGGTATACAAGCCTGTGTTTTTAAGTACACGGTATCTAGTTTATTAAGTTCAATGCGTCCGTCTCCGCCACCCTTAGGCTTATTTTTATTTCGACCATTGTTGGAAAAGTTTAAAATAAGTCCTGAATATGACTGAAACATATTTATAAGCGGTTCTTTGCCTTTACCGGCATCATTAGAAGTATATGGATACAACTTTAAATGAGCGGATAAGACACTATCTTGACGCCCGACGGTCGCTATAGTAAAGGGATATTTCATCTTTGCCATTTGATGTGTGCTCCTGTAGTAAGAATAAAAAAGGGCCTGTTGTTCAGGCCCTTAAAGTCCTTTTACTGAATGGTTGCAAAAGGATTAACCTGCGTAGCAGGCTGTGGTGCGGGTGCTACCGTAGGTGCAGGCTGCATTACAGGCGCAGGTGCCTCTGTGGGTGTAAGGAACGCAGGCTGCATTGCAGGTGCGGGTGTTACTGCAGGTGCAGGTGCCGGTCCAGGTGCAGGCTGCATTACAGGTGCAGGCATAGGTGCAGGAGCAGGCGCAGGCTGGAATGAGCCAAATCCGCCCATAGGTGCAGGAGCAGGTCCAGGTGCAGGCTGCATTACAGGTGCAGGCATAGGTGCAGGAGCAGGAGCAGGTACAGGAGCAGGTACAGGAGCAGGCTGTGGTACGGGAGCTGCATTATTAACATTACTGCTATAAAGATGAGCTCTTACAATATCAAAATAGCCTTTGCCATACGAGCCGTCCTGAAGTTTTTTACCATAACCTGAAAGATAACCTTCCATGACTACTAAAGGTTTTCTTTCACCCTGCGTATTCAAATTCTGGAATACAGGAACTGCGTCGCCCTTAACTGACGCCCAGAAACCATTAACAACATCCCACTGACCGGTCTGTGAATTCTTTCTTGATTCCAAGCACTGAGCAGTTACTCTGCCCTGGGTGTCCACCCTTACTTCGCCGACTGTAGCTGTTACACTAATTTTCATAATCTCGTTCTCCTTTGATCTATCAATAATATTTAAACAGTATTTATATTGTTACTAATAAAAATAAATAAAAGCGGAAAAACTTCCGCTCTTATTATCAGTATTCGATATGATCAATTTTAAACTGCGGGTATTTTGACCCGTTATAAAAATTCCAGGCTGGTGTGCCGTAGATCGTAAACTGTCTCGGACAGCCGTGATTCATAAAGTTTGCTTTTTCGAAAAAGTATACACCCTTAACGTTTGATGCATCTTTAGTGTTCGATGCACCTTTAGTGTTCGATAGTAGGTCTAAAGACAAATGAGACGAATCTTTTCCCATCGCGTGCCAATATTCTTTTTGCGTAAGATTACAATTAATCTTAAACACAGGCCGCTCAAAATCTTTACCGAAAGGCTCCAACGAATCAAGCCTTGCAAGTGTAGGGATAATTTCCTGTGCGCTTATTTCAAGATCGTACGTTTTGCCTTTTGCCGGTAAAACATCGAGATTATTTAAGATATCCTTAATTGCATCGAAATTTTCAGCTTTAAATGAAAAACCGGCAGCTCCGGGGTGTCCCCCGTACCTCAGCATTTTATCGCTACAATGATCAAGCATTTCTTTAACATTATTATCTGAATCACCTGATCTTGCCGAGCCAACACATATGCCTTGCTTATTTTGGCTACATACAAAAGTCGGCTTATCAGTCCTTTCCGATATCTTGGCAGCTATGATCCCAAGAATGCCTGCCGGACATTCCTGAACTTTGATGAAGTTGACCTTGTCCAGATTAGCAGTATTGATATTGTTTATTGCATCTTCAGTAATCTGTTTGCGCTGTTCATTGATAGCGCTCAGCTGCATTGCGTAATAAGCGGCATTTGCTTCATCCTGTTCAAGCAGTGCCTGAATTACAAAATCCGAACCTGAGAAATGTGGGCCAAACATTGTTTCAAGTCTGGATGCCGCATTGAGCATCGGGACAATCTTGAACGCAAGATCCTGAGATGTGATATTACCCGTAAGGCCAAGGCGTTCGATCATTTTGTTGACTCCGAGGCTGGCTTTACCGGAATTGATATCCCAAAGACCGTTTCTAGTAATCTGTCTGTTATCATCAGTAAGCGATACGCAGTCTCCTACAGTCCCGATCGCCGCAAGTGTTCTCATCTGGTCAAGAATGCTTTTATCGGCTACAATCCTCTCACCAAGCTTATATATAAGGCCAGCTCCGCAATAATGCGTATACGTGCAGCCTTCTGCAAAAACTTCGGGGTCGATAATAAGCCCCGCATCTGGGATAACAATCTGACCGTCTTTTTCTGCCGCAAGGTGGTGATCCATTACAAGGACTTCCCAACCGTAACTTTTTGCCAGTTTTATCTGTTCAATGGCAGCAATACCGTTGTCCACGGTAACAAGCAGTCCTTTTTCACAGTTTTTGAGTTTTTCGACAAAAGCTATACTTAGGCCGTAACCGTCAACTGAACGTTTAGGTGCATATACCCAGAAGTTGGCTCCCAAATATGTACACAGAAGTATCCCCTCGGTAGCAGCAGTAATTCCGTCCACGTCGTAATCGGCATATATAACGATAGGTTTTTTACTCTTAGCGTACTGTATGACCAGATCCGCTGCCCGGTCAAGATTCGCCATAACATAAAACGAATGGATGTCAATCTGAGATACCGTCTTGCCTGTTTTAGCCAAAACATACTCGTCAAGCGTCTTGTAATCGCCGCTTTTGGTATACATCGTACTCTCCTTTCTTTTGTCTGACATTATAAATATTTAACATAGATATCATGGAGTATATCAGGCATAATAAAAAACCTGTGGTTTACTCCACAGGTTTTATAGCTTCACCGATCTCTTTAATCAGATATTCAAAATTAAATCGATCATGTGCGCCCTCGATATTTTGGCTCTCAGCTTGTGCCTTTGCATCTTGCGAAGTGTCTTCAATAATAACCGATTGGTTCTGTCCCCCTGGTACATCTGAGGTTTTAACATTGTTTGTTCCTGGCACAGAGTCTTTAGTTTTTACATTATTCGTTTGACAACCTACCAGTATCAAACAAGTGATAAACGCACACAATATTATTTTATATCCCACAAAATTCTTCAACCCTGCCTCCTTTGCCATACAGATTCCTGCGTTTTGGGTTCGTACAATCGTTCATTTTTTTGATATGTCTATTCAAGATTACTTTTGAATATTTTTTTACTTCGGTTTTTAATTCGATGTACAGGTCCGGATTATTTAAGATCTCTTCTGTAAGTACATTAAACCCGGACTGAGCTGTTCCAAATATCGCGCCGCTCTTCCTAAATGATAAGTCCGCTTCAGCGATCTTGAAACCATCTGTAGTCTGACAGAGTGTATTGATACGGTCATTTGGTTCTTTTGAGATGAGCACACAACATGAAGGCTTATCACTGCGGCCTACACGCCCGCGTAGCTGGTGCATACCCGCCAGTCCAAAGCGTTCTGCATTATGGATCAGGATAAGTGTCGCATTTGGCACATCAACACCAACTTCGACTACCGTTGTAGAAATTAAAATGTCAAGTGCATGGTCTTTAAATCCCTGTAAGACTTCTTCTGTCTTTGCCTGAGAAAGTTTTCCATGAAGCACTCCAATGCGTGCATGAGGCAACAGCTTTTTATAGAGCTGTTCAGCATCATTTACATTTAGTACACCAGGCATCTTGTCATCGTCTGTGTCAATAGCAGGACAAACAATGTAGATCTGCTCGTTACGATCCAACGCATTTTGAATATATCGGTCTGCTTTTTGTCCGTCATCATAAGTTGTGTATACAGGGCTTCTACCTTCGGGTTTGGAGTGAATAGAATAGATATCAGTACTATCGCCATATATTGCTGCAGCCAGCGTACGGGGTATGGGAGTAGCAGTCATTGAAATACAATGAATCCCGGAAGTAAGCGACTCAAGCTTGGTACGTTGTTCAACACCAAATTTATGTTCTTCATCGATAATAACAAGAGCAAGGTCTTTCATTTTGATCTTATCAGATAATACCGCATGGGTTCCGATAATATACTGATAAGTTCCATCGTTTATTTTATTTAAGTCAGTTTTCTTTAAAACCCCGCCGCTTACAAGATGAATACGATCTGTTTGATCGGGTAGTAGTTTGCACAATTTATCATAATGCTGTTGTGCAAGGATCTGCGTAGGAGCCATGATACAAGCTTGATACCCACATGATACAGCTTGAGCCATCAAAAGAAGCGCAACTATTGTTTTACCGCAACCTACATCGCCCTGCACCAATGATTTCGATAGTTTTCCTCCTGATATTTTTTCAGAAATCTCGTTATATACCTTCTGCTGATCAGGAGTGAGCTCATATCCAAAATTTTGAATGATAGTGTCGTAGTATTTATTTTTAGGCAATTTAATACCCGTTGCCTCAGATTTTCGGGACTGAATTTCGCTGCATGCAGCAAAATAGAACAGATCGTCATACAAAAGCCTGTTATCGGCGCGCTTGAGCGCTTCTCTGCTTGCCGGATGATGTAGCTCATATAAGCTCCATGAGATGCTCGGAAGATTCTTTTCTTTGATAAGCTCTTTTGGTAAGGAATCAGTTTCTGCGGTAATAATAGCCTGATCGATCTTCTGTTTTACGAAAAATGTTTTAGACGCGCCGACCTTTGAATAAATGGGGGCAATCTTCATATTGTCATTTACCTGGTCTGTCAGAATCTTTGGACCAAGGATCGTGTAGCTATTTCCGTCACCATGCATTTCTCCGGCAATCAAGACAAATTTGCCGCACATTTCGTTGTAAGCTTTAAAGGCGTATTTTTGATTAAATATCAGGCCTTTTATAACCTGCCCACTGATACGCTCCTTGATACGCACAAGTATATACGGAACATTTGACTTTGATTTCATATTGTCGCACGACAACATAATCCCGGTACATGTAGCCGGACCGTCAACACAACCTGTTTCATGACTATAATCATAATAATGCAATGGCAGGAATCTTCTTAATTTTTCATCATTATCTATGCCTTTTTTTAATAAGGCTTCATCAAGTTTACTCGTGCTCATATTATCTCCTCAATGTCTAGGATACAAAAAAAACGCCTTGCGCGGTTTTCTGCATACAAAAACTAGGCTTACGTATAATCGCAAGCCTAGCATAGATTAACGCCTATTCGATTTTAATAACAATAGTATTGCAATTGCTACTCCAAGCAGTCCCAGCCCGATAGTTCCGGGAACAATAAGTTTACGCCAGTTTGTTCTCGTATCACCCTTAAAGATCTCCGGTGTGTCGAAAGCGTCAGGATCGTGTGTTAAACTGATCTCGTTACCCTCCTCGTCGGTATATGCAGTACTTTCTTCCTGCGCCGCACCGATAGAGATAAGATTATTGGACGTGCTAACTACATCTTCATTAAATGTTGCAGCATTCCCCGGGTAGAACTGTTCCAGAATAAACTCATCAGGATTCTGTCTATTGTGATATACGTGTGTTGTATATCCGCTTATAGGAGCATAGCTGATCTGATATTCAACAGGTTTACCTGTTTTTTCATCTTTTACAGGCATATCAGTAAAAGTGGCTGTAAATCCTGTTGCTGAAGTTAAAACTTTGGTGGTCTTACTCTTGTCTGAACCTACCAAAGTAACCCTGATCGTTAAAGGCCTTAGGAATTCCTGCTCTGAGTCATTCCAGATAGTACGCACTCCAATAGTACGTGTTGCTTTCACTTCAGGGGGTGTTACAACAGCCTGCTGTGTATCTGTTTTCTTAATTTTATCAGTCTGTTTAGATGCTTCGACTTTCTTTTTTGCTAAATCGCTTAGTTTTAAAGTAATATTAAAGCCCCCTGACATTGTTCCTGTTATTTCGGCTGAATATCCGGTCACGGGTGTTACGGTAAGGGCTCCTGTTGTTTCACTGCCTTGATAATATTTACCGATATTTGTGATCGAAGCAGTCCAGCTTTCACCTGCAAGGGTTGCCTTGTAAGAGCGTCCGTCGCTGGCTGTTAGGGTCACGCTAATCGATCTGGGCCTTGTTTTATCCTTATTATCGTTATCTTCCCATTTAGCCGAGACTTTTACTGATGTAGTCGCGGGTGTATGTGAGGCCGTAACCGAGGCGCTGCTTGTAGAGCTTTTTGTAAGGACCGTATATCCGGATATGTCAGCTGCCGACACAGTGTAAGTAATCTTGGTTCCGTTTGCGTATACAGGCAGATCCTCAAACATAAATGTTGATGTATCTCCCGTAACATTGACTGTACTGCTGGTTGATGATCCATCGGAGCCTTTGATAGTAATCTTCACTTGTCCGGGACGTAAGCCGTCTTGATTGCTGTTATCCGAAAATTTTACCGTAACAGGGTAATTTTTTGTTTCCGGTGTATGTTTAAAAGTATATGCAGCCTTAACTTCGCTCAAAGAAGCTGAGTAACTCAGGTTCGATATATATGCAGAAGGCAATGAACCGACAACTACGCGGTATGAAATATTGTAATATTGACCATTCTGCAGGTATTTTGCGGGAATTTCAGTAAGTGTCTGTAATGACTGGCCCGCATCTACAGTAAATGATAATGTAGAAAGTCCAAGATCAGAAGCTGTAAGCGTCTGTCCGTTTACTGTTGCTATAACATTATATTCCAAGTGCGAAGGCCTTATGCCATCCTGATTACTGTTATCCTGCCATGACTGTGTTACTTTTAAAGACACTTTTGCTATATCGCCTTTAGACCATTGAGCGTATAATATTATCTCTTTGTTTCGAGTAGCCAAATCTTTAACAACGGCTTTGTCGGCGTAATTTTCGCCTGTGCCGTCAGCTTTTGTATTCCATCCTTCAAACACATAGCCGCTAAGCGAAAATTTATTTTCAGATAATGGCATCTGTGCGCCGCATCGGATCTCTTGTGGCTGCATTACGCCCGCACCACCGGCAATTGATTCATCATTGCGGTCGAACTTCACCGTATAAGTGTTGCTATCCCAGATAGCATAGATCTGATTGTTTGTCATATCAGTAAGATCAAGCGTACCGGTGTTATAATCAAATCTTGTCGGATTACTTGTGATATCCGTTGTCCATTTTGTCACATCCAAATATTTTGTAAATGGATCTGATAATAACTTATAGGTCTGTGTGCTGCTCTTTATCGTACGCAGTGTATAGTCAACAGGGTATACCAGGGAATCTGACGGTGAATTCTGTCCTGTATACATATTGTCGGCACTCGCGTTTGCTTTGAGTGACCAGCCCATAAGTGATTTGGTAGAGTGTGTTAATGTACCGCCGTCTGATAATGTATATTCCTGCCCACACATTAAAACAACATCACTTGGAGTCTGTCCGCCACCACCGTTGGCATGGTACGCAAGTTTGACTTTGATGGGTTTCCATACGGGCATCAAGTATAATATGCCGTCTTCCGATATCCAGTTTTGATATGAAGTCGCTGCAGTCCCGTCTCCAAAATCCAAAAGACCGCCCGTAAATTTAAAATAAGAATTAGAAGGAACAGTTTTGTCAGTAGGAGTAATCGCACCATCTTTTACCTTGACAACCTGCCAGTCCGTTACATAATATCCCCCCTGACTTGGCAACTGTTCGGGGAGTTTTGCTACTGCCGTGTTGTAGAACTGTTTGGCGGTAGAACTTAGTATTTCATCAAAATGATTTTGATACCCTGTAGTTACTCCGTCGATTATAGTATTATTTTCAATAAATCGGACGGTCAGGCCACTGGTATTAGAAGTATCTTTCCACTGGGCGTATAAAGTCAATGTGCTGTCAGTTAACCCGAAATTGATATAAGTCTGCTGTTTATCAACGTATGTTATGCCGGTTCCGTCAGCTTTTGTGTTCCAGCCTTTAAAAACGGAATCTGATTTTACAAAAGTATTCGCTGCTAAAGTGCTTTCTGTGCCATATTGAAATGTGGACGCAGCCATGTTGCCACTACCACTATTTGCCACATAATTCACAGTTAAAGTCTGTGTTCCGGCATAAGCCGCCTTCAATTCAGGAGCTGATGAACTAAAAATATCATTGCCGCTTTGATCCTCAAATATATGCAGGCCTGATTTATGGAAAAAGATTTGAGTACCTTCCGAGGTTGTATAAATCCATCCGATAAATCCTGATGGTTCAGAAGACCCAAAAACATTATTCCATGACAAATCATTATTATCTCCTGCCTGAACCTCTTTTATCTGAGCACTTGCGTTACCCCTGTCGTCTGTAAATTTGACTGAATACTTTTTACCTTCGTATTGGGCCGTAAAAACCTGTGCAGTGTTTGAAAGCTCGATCTCCCATGAGTTGCCAGGGGTTAATGTTATCCCGGAAGCATTTTGAAATGATGTAAGACTGTATCCGGCTTTCTGTGCTGTATATGTTTGACCGCCAATAACAAATGGATATTCCGGGTTTATTTTACCGTCATTGTTACTGTCAGATACAACGATCTTTGTATACGTCTGCTTTCCGTCTGCACTAACAAAATATGCTCCGGTGCCGGCTTCAAACGTAACGGAAGCTGCATTATTTGCTGCATATACCTGTGTGGGTGTAAGTATGCTAATTACCAGTGCAACCGCAGTTAATATGCTTGCGGATTTGTTGAATAATTGCTTTAGCATTGAGTTCTCCTTGTATTATTTATAAATGCTTCGCCAGAAAACCCATTACCTTTAGGTGATGGGATGAATGGCGTTAAATTGCTACAGCTTGTATCATCTGTGAATTTCTTGCTGTTATACGCTTGCAATTGTTTAACTTTGGAGTTTTGTAACCTTTTGGCATTGTAGAAAAGTCTATCTTATTACCATCTATATTCGTTAGTATTGCATAACCTGTAGACATTCTTCCTTTAATGAAATATTCCTTGCCAAAGTACCTTACTTTGTCGAATTTCCTAAAGCCACATATTTTGCTTGTGGTTATAGGCTGCTCGCTTCTGATACCTTTAGTCTGTTGGTAATCACCTTTAGATATCGCTTTCTTTAAGTAAAGCCAATTGGTTTTAATTACAATAGGATTTAATCCACTTGCTATTACACAAGCATCTAAATGATGGTCTTTTGGTATGCCTATACTTAATCTATTTGCTTTTGTTACCATTCCAAAGGTTTCTATAGCTTCTGGATAATATTTTAGTAACTGGCATCTTATACTGTTCATTTGAGTAGCATATTTAAGTGTACCTTTTTTCTTGCCACTAAATTTTGGAGTAATTTTTCCGTTATGTAAGTCTTTATGACAAGTATGGCAAAGTGTAATAAGATTGCTTTCTTCATCGCTACCACCTTGACTACGATAAACGATATGATGTACCTCTAACTTATTATCCTTATGTTTACCTTTACAATATTGACAAGTATAATTATCACGATTGAGTACCATAGCTTTTGTATTTTCAAAACCATAGTTGACACCTTTTTGATAACCCCAATGCTTCACACTATCGAGTGCAAGTAATGGATTTTTCATAAGGTGTGTATCAAACATCCGACCTCAACTCGACAATGATATAAAGGCTTTTTAAGTACATATCACAAGGCTGTTCTTACTCTGACCTAACTTAAATATGTACGATAGAGCAATGGTCTGTTGCGTCAACCAAAGATATCATAACCTTAATATCGTAGTTACTATTTCTAGTAGCTTAGTCTGGTGAACCATTTAACAGAAGCCTACTACCTTTAGGTGGTAGGTAGTTCACTTGAACACATATCGCATTTATTATGGCGTTTTTACAAGGAAATATCGCCGAGACTGCCAAAATCAAAGCTGTCGATCTCTCTTTGCAAATCATCGAGACTGCGTTTTCCGGTATAACCATTCTGCATCTGACTGCGCATGCGGCGTTCTTCAAGAAGTTTTCCACTGGAGATCAAATATTGTGATAATCTTGTCCTAGCCGAAGCCAGAAGGCTTCGCACCTTTTCAACGGGGATATCTAGCGTCTCCGATATTTTAGCCATTGACTTAGGCTCTCCGTCTATAAAACCATATGCATGGAGTAAAGCCCGATACTGTTGAGGCGAAAGTGACGCCTGCATTGCTTTTAATAAGGTTTCGGATTGCTCTTTTTCAATAACCTGCGCCTCAGGTGTTTTTGTGTTGGAAGGAGTAAGATCCATGATCTTCGTATCCCCATCTTGTACAGTCTGTTCGAGCGAGACTTTACCGGCGTTTGCTTTTAAGATCTCGATTGCGTTTGTAGCTGTTGTGAGAGAAATCTGCAGTTCTGTAGCAAGATCTCCCGGGGTAATATCTTCGCCATACATCTTTTTACGGCGTATTATCTCAAGGATCTGGCGCCCTACGGACTGGGTTGCAAGCGAGGCTGAGTTTATGTATTCAGCAATGAATTCCCTGACTGCATGACGTATCTCTCGTGTCAGGTATGTAGAGGGTTGATAAAAAACACCGTTTACATCTACTTTATAGCGCTTAAATCCCTGTAATATGCCTAAATATCCCTGTTGCATGAAATCTTCATAGTATTTGGGCAGGTATGTGCTATAGTATCGCTGACACACGAAGTTGATCAGACCTTTGTAGTTTTGGCAGACAATATTTTTAGCCTGGGCACTTATCTCAGGGTCGTCTGAATCAAAATCGGCTTTTAATCTGATCAGTTCCTGCTGTGAAAAACGATATTCCGGCTGGTGCTCAACTTCTGTATCCTGTTTTAATATTTCCTCATCAACAGCATCATCGAGTTCGTCAACGATCTCTTCTGCCTGCTTGTCATCAAGTAGCAATTCTTCATTATCGATCTGTTTTGCCATGTTATTCCTCCTTCAATAATGTTAAATCAGTAGGGTTTATATGCGTATTCATTAAATGGATTAATTCATCGTTATCTGACGCAGTAAGCAGTTGCGGGCATGTGGCGTTATATCGGTTGAGAACATCAAATATATTTATTTTCTTATGCTTCGCAATATAATCTGCAATTTGTAGAATCTGTTGTTTTTGCATTTGTTGCCTCCTGCAGGATCTGCGCTAATCCGGTTACCCTGAGTTCTTCATTATCCGAAGCAAGGCAACGGGATAAAGCGTTATGTGTCGTGATAAGATGAACATTTTTACGGGCTCTGGTTATGGCGGTTAATAGAATTGAACGAAAGAGCATATTTGAATATTCATCATCTGCGACGATAATAACATTGTCATATTCATTACCCTGAGCCTTATGCACGGTGCAGCTCCATGCGTGTTCTGCCTTAAACAGGTCATCTTCTGTCAGGTTCAAACTACCTTCGTAAAACTGTACTGCGACATCATTATCTCTGATCTGCGTGATCACACCTGCGTCCCCGTTGTAATATCCTTTGTCATAATCATTAACGGTCATCATTATGTGGTCACCAAGGTAGTAACCTGTTCGTTTGTACTGAGTACTGTTAACAGCTTTTGCACTTGTGATAAGCAAATCTATATTATTTTTGCCAAGTTTTCCTTTTCTTGTGAGGGTCAATATCTGACACTGCCCTTTGTATAGCTGATAATACTCGGCTACTTTTTGCATCATCAGGTCTTGATCACCCGGATAATCAATAGTGAAATGCCTGGATGTTTCCAGAAAACCGTCGTTATCTCTGACATGGCGGTAGTTAGTGACTATTGTGCTCTCACCGTTCTGTCTGTGGATCTGCGTTAATCTGACCGTTGCAAACTTCTTTGATGTGATAAGATCCTTTAAAACGGTACCTGACGTAACAGACTGCAGCTGATCAACATCTCCCGTAAGGATAAGGACGCTTCCTTCAGGTATGGCCTGCAATAATTGTAAAAACAGGGCTTCACCTACCATAGACATTTCGTCTACTACGTATAAACCTTTAGCAAGTTGTCTTTTTTTATTAAACATCGGGTGATAATCGTCCTGCCCGAATTTTCTTATATCCAGAAGTTTATGTATTGTTTTAGCAGTATATTCGCCGTGCAGAGCCTGTGTAATTCTTGCTGCGGCCGCGCCGGTCGGGGCACATAGGAACACCGGAAGATTCCCCGCGTGTTTTTGATATTCTCTTATGATCTCATGTATGACACTTGTTTTACCGGTGCCCGGACCACCTGTTACAATTTTTACTCCAGTTGTGCGTACGAGACAGATCGCTCGGAGCTGATCGTTATCCGGAGCCCAACTGCCTGAATACTGCTGAAAACCTGTAAACTCGGTATGGTTATCAATCCTTAATAATTCTGATGCGATCTGTTTTTCAATGCTATAAAGACCGCGCGGATATACAAGCGTACCGTATTGCGGATTTTGCTGTAAAATAATTGTTTTATCTTCAAGGAGTGACAAGAGCAGTGTGTAACCTGATATTATATTGAAAGTTTTTGTGTCCGCTATTTTCTCTAGCAACCTGGCACATTTATCTGTTGTAACACAACAGCTTCCTGCTTGTTCGAGTTCTTTTTGAAGGATCTGTGCAATAGCTTTAAGTCTGCCTGGATCAAACGGATGAAACTCTGCCTGCTTCGCAATTTTATCGCAGATTTTTAAAGATAAGCCGCAGCCTACGCCTTGATATGGGGTCTGTAGCAAAATATCAAAAGCTCCGCCCTGATATTTTTGATATAGCGCATCTGCGTCAGCAAATGTACCACCGTAATCCTTCACTTTGTCATAGAGTTCGCACCTGTGCTGTAATCCGCTTATGAGGATTGCAATACGTTCCGTTGTTTCCGGTACAAGTTTGAGTTCGCCAAGGCTTTCTGATATCTGTTCATATGACAGATACGAAAAATCATGAATATCATATTTTTCCGCAGTATACACAAGTTGGTTGTAAATCTGAGTGGCGCGCACTTTACCGACTTTTTGAAAATTACGACGCTGAAAGAGCCGGATGAAATCTTCTTTATTATCCGTGTCAAGCGAAAGCGACTGAATCTTGAAAACTGCCGGTGAGGTATATTCGCCTGTAATAATAAGGGGTGTATACGGTATCAAATCGATTGCCATACCAACACATCGTATAATATATGCAGTTTTTATTAAGATCGAATGATCATCCGATCGTATAAAAGTGCCTCTGATCGTTTCCATACAAAACCGCCTGCGTCTTAATATAAGTTATTAAAACACAAGCGGTAGTATGAAAATTTATCTGCATATAGCAAAATTATTGTTCGTGAATTGTCTCCTGGTGAGATTGTGTAATTGTTTTTTCGCGGCTTTTTGCAAACTGCATTGCCTCTGCCGGTGTTTGTCCAGATAACAACGCCTTGATAAATTTCTGAGCTTTCTGATGCCTGCCTATAGTGTTGTGTGTATTTATTTCTTGGGTTTTATCAGGTGCAACATGTTCGATTGACATTTGAATACCGTCAAGCATCAACTCGGCTTCGTGGCAGCGCTGTTTATAATGTGTATTAAGTGCTGCCATTTCGTGCTCGACATCTTCTGTAGTGAAGCGTTCTATTTGCTGCTGATCCTGCGAAGCATCGGCTTTAGCAATCTCTTCATTGATAAAATGAGAAAAGTTAGCCTGTTGTAAAGCTTCTGTTATATCATTGATTGACGCGTATGCCGGTTCAAGTGCATCAATTTTTGAGCTGTTTTTTAAGTAATCTATAAAAGCTATATTGTTAATACGGGCATTATCGATTGTCTCTTTAGACAGGTCTTTCGAAGCATAGCCTTTAAATTCATGCTTTGAAAGTTCATTAGCTATTGTGCGGGACAGGATCTTTTCAGGAGTGATTTCTTCGCGCGAATGTAAAAGTAAAGCATCACTAACAATACTAAGTATTGCCATTTCTTTTACAAACGCCCGCTTTTCTATGTTATCCTGAGCTTTTTGAAGCTGTGAATATAAGTCTTCTCGTCTGTTAATACATTCCGCTACCTGATCAACCCTGTTATTGGCTGTAAGTGAGGCATATACGCGCGTGGCTTCTTTTGCCAGCTCATGTAATTCCTGCATCTTTGATTCGGATATATAGACTTTTTGCCCGGGTCCCGATTGAATGTTCATGCGCAGCGTACGGAGGTAGAATTCTTCGTTTGATGCACGCACGATCGAATCGTTACCGTTATAAGATGCGGTAAAACTATCAGAGTCGAATTTGATATAATCATCCGTTAAAATAAAACGATTGTTATTATTATCCGTAATAGCGTGTATCGAATAAATATAACCGGCATCCTCTTCATCGGGTACGTCGTTTTCGATACACTCAAGCACACGAGTAATTTTTGAGTATTCTTTATCAGAATGGATTGCTTTTTTACTCTCTAATTCCTTTGTAGGGCCGGTCAGGGAAAAAGCAGCGAGAGCCAATGTTTGCACGGCCTCTTTATAATAACGGGCTTTTTCATCCTGTGTGATTCCGCCAAAACAATATATATCATAGCGGCCATCTTCGCGTTTTTCTTTAGCAAAGCTAAAATGTTTGGATTTTGTACTCTCCATAACAGCTTTTTCTGCAAGTTCAGGTGACAAGCCCGAAAATTTGATCAGACTGCCCTGTCCTTTATGTTCGGTATCTTCGGCGGCCTGAATAAACCCTCTGATGTCTTCAAGTTCCGGTCTGGGGAGCTTACCCTGATATAAGCCGACTGTTTGTGCGATCAGCTGGATTTGAGGCTCTAAGGCTTCGTTATATAATAAAACATAATCACCACTTACTGCTTGGATGGCACTGACCTGATTCATGAGGTTTTGCTGATTAAGCATTTGAACCATCATATGATATGCCCCTCTGTCTACTACGATGTGGTGTGGATCATGAAGTTCATATAAAGCCTGATTTATCATTTTATTTAAAATACGCTTATCTTCGTTTGGCAAGCGCGATTTATTAAACAACCTTTTCAGGTCATTTAAGCCTTCGGTATTATCCCTGTCTTTAGTAGCTTTATGTGCTTTTTCAAATTCAGATAATATCACTGCATTTATCTTGTCTTTAGTCTGGGCATCAAGCTGGTCGGACTTCAATATTTTCATCTGTAATTTTACGAGCTGGTCTTCCCAAGGGACCTGATTGATCGCCCATGTATCGAAAAGTTCGCGGATTTGTTCTTCTGTCGTTACTCGTGTATGTTCTTCAAGTGCCGCCAGAATATTGGAGATCAACTGTAAAACATGTTCCGGAGAACGTAAAAGGTGATTATTTATTACTTCTGTTGCGATATTAGCCATATAAAACCTCGCTTTCTGCTATTATGTGTCCGTTTTATTATGGTTTGTCATTCTGCGCATAAAAACAGCTCCAAGTATTCGGAGCTGCATATCTTTAACTTTATAATGTGAGTATTTTGTGGTGAACTGCAATAACTTTATCAATGTTGTTAATGCTACAACACTCTTCAATCGCATCTGCACTTATCTCTACGCCATCAATGAAAAGCGCCTATTCCCTCCTATTACCCAGTAGTAATCTGATTCCTGCCATGTTCCTTTGAGTAATATAGCCTGTTATCGGCTTGTTTGATCGCTTCTTCCACGCTGATCTCTTCAGACACTCTGTAAAGTCCACCGCTAAAAGTAAAATGCTCTTCAGTAAATTTAAAAGACTGTGCCGTAAAATCAGTAAGGAGCTGTTTCATGATAGCCAGGTCATGCTCGACGCTATCGAAGACAATTATAAACTCTTCACCGCCGTATCTGCCCGTAAATATCTGTGCGCATTGCAAACTACATAATAATTTGCCGAGGCGTTTGAGGACGATATCACCGGCATCATGTCCATACGTATCATTCACATGTTTAAAATGATCTATGTCGATCATTCCGATACTGATACGTCGTTGCCCGGAAACGTGCTTTAGTTTTTCTTCAATATTATGCATAAGCCACCCGCGGCTATATACTCCCGTAAGAGCGTCGTGATGCAGCTCCTGCTTGTAAATATTACTCATGATACTGGCCTGTTCGAGCAATCTAACACGTTCGTTTAATGTACTAATCAGCGTGTTTATAACTGCTGTAACGAACCATATCCCGCCAATTAACGATATGATATACAAGGTGCATATGACCGCTTTCTCGGTATGTACAGTGTGCGTCGTATAAACAGCGCCCCCAAGCCATAAAAGTGTAAAAATGACGCGTATCAGATTTAGTCTTTTAAGGTTGTTGTATATATCCGGCACTAGAAAAACACTTGCTGCACCTACAAATGTAAGCACTATGGCGAATATAAAATGCAGTGTAAAAATATAAAAACCTGATAGTAAAAATGTAGGTATAAATATTGTGGTGGCGCGCAACAGGTGATTATCGTCTAAAGACTGGCACAGCCAGCTGCTTAACAGACAAAACACTGCAGCTATAACATTGACAAGTGCCGTTTTGTAATCTGAAAGAAAAACAAAAACACCGGATAATAGCCATAACATACACTGTAAAATATGAGTTGTCAGGCGTACAGTAAGTTTACAATTCATAAAAACTCCACTTTTTGATCAAAATAATACCAGGCAATCCTTGTCAATTGTGTCATTGTGCACAATACTGCAATGTTTGAACGTTAACAATCCGGGCGCAGTTATGCTGCTAAGTGTGATGATCGGCAGATCCAGACATTCAGACGGAAAATCATCTAACTGCTGCATCAGCATACGCAGCGTCAAGACCGGGCTCTGATAAGGCACATTATAACAGCAATCACCGCTTATATCGGTATTACGACTATTATCTTGTATAATATGTACTTCAGGAATAGGATAGTGTTTCATGTTGGACCTCTTTCATACTGCGGGCATACCGATCATTGCGCATAAATTCTGATATGTTGTTAATGGCACGCTTGTTTTAAATAAATCAGCATACTTCACCATATATTCTTTAGCATGTTTTTGGAATGTGCAGATATGCACCCAATCAATACGATCGTTAATTTCTTCCGGATGTTTCTTGTAATAATCAATAGAAGCCTTGGAATAGACAAGCGGTTGTGTAGCGCACCAGCACTCCTGTACTCCTTCTTTATGAAATTTTCCCGATGTCAATATACGAAACTCTTCAAAGAAATCAGGTTCGATCTGGCTATGCCTGCACAGATAAGAAATACAGGTGTCTGTAATGGGCTTAGTAATGAGACGCTCCCGAATCTCCTCGGTTGTATGGGGCGAAGATGACCAGTCGTACCAATCGGATATATCGATATGTTTTAATGAGAGCCACTGCTTGTGATGCTTGAGATTTTTAGCGATGCGGGTGGCATCAGGTTTAAAAAAAGGCTGTGGTTTCATAATAGAATTACGGTTGTTTTCTTTAGAATTAGATGTATGACTCATAGATAATATCTCCTTGATAGTTTATATTTGCTCGCCCTGAAGGCATTTGGTTTCCACCGCTTTTGCCCGCAGAAAATGATATTGCACCAGATAATAGTGATACAATGTATCATTACCGGTATTCTTAAACATAGCTTCATGTAAAAAGGTAATCGGGTCGCGGAATTCGTTCTGAATAACGGTTTTAAGTCCTAATTTATTCATAAGCTTAGTACCTTCTCCGTTTACAAACTGCCGGTACAGATCTTCTTCTGATTCATAATGCATGTTGTAGTCGATCATATGCCGTAAACAGATACATGCCCGTTCGTGACCTTCGGCCTCACTAAAATACCATTTCGGCCATTTATATTTTTCACCGGAAATAATTTTGTCGTATATTTTGATTACATGCTCGGCTTCATCATAATGAATACGTTCCGGGTAAAGTTTATGAAGAATCCAAGTATAGTCATCATTAAACTCCACCTCCGGCGGAAGTTTCATATATGGCATTACGAGATCAAGACGCATTTTTTTGACGACTTCTGCATTGAGCCGTACCAGCGCTTGTTCAGGCGACCAATGAAGGAATACTTCGATTGCCATCTTAAATACATCGTATGCATATAATTCGTTCACTTCGTCTTGTTTTGACAAATACGCTTTAGAAAATTTAGCTTTTTGTTTTGCCAGGATCTGTGAATATTCATATAGCAGATTGCGGTTCTGATATATCATGTTTGTCCCTCTTTAATTAAAGTTCTAAATATTTCATTGATAATAATAATTAAAGCAGAATAAAAAGCGGGATTATTTTCTGCATATTAAAAGAAGCGCTACGTAGTGTAACGCTTCTTAATATCAATCTACAATCTTATGTAATACGGTTATTAAAGTTTCCTTTGGACAGATAGCAAGTGCCTGAGCGATCATCTGATCACGGTTCGGGTTATCTTTAGATATACCGAACCCCATCTGTTCGACTAAAAGATCGAGCGTACTACTCGACATATCTTTTAAGGCAAAAAGCACTGCTTTGATCTGCTGTTCATCTTCGTCATATACACCAGTGATATTAGCTCTGATCTGTATCAGTATATTTTTATCTTTAGTATTTGCGTAATCAGAGCACAATTTCATTATAATCTGGCTTGCGGGTAACCCCGGTTCAAAGATTTGTGTCATATTGTCTACACTCTGCACTTCAGCACTCATATCCGGTTCTGTGGAAGTAATGCCTTCTATCTGTTCAACTGACTTCAGATCACCTAATAAAAGCTGGGCCAGTTTTAGTTTGGTTGCTTCCGACATATTCCAGATAACTATTGTAGTCTTATTATTTTTGGCATCCTGAAAGATTCGAATATCTTCTTTAATCTGCATTTACTGTTTTTCTTCCTCACTTTCTTCACAAATCCACAACTCCGCTATTCTTTGATATTTTCTGTGGATTCTTCAACCCAATTCGGACACTCCTTGCAATTCCAATCGGCTTCGCAAATATAAGGTTCTAATGGTTCATCAAATATACATCCCATTTATTTGTCCTCACTTTCCGCCTTATCCTTCAGCATTTTCAAGAATGTTTCTGTGCTATCTTCATCTGCATCACCACACATAAAATCATCAAACACTGACATTGCATCATCAATGGATAGATAGCCTGTCTTTGGCTTTTGCGGTGTTACTGAGGGCAAAGCTAATGATTTCATTGCTGTTTCTATCGCGTAGTATTCGGGTAGAGGGTGCCTTTCATATCCCACTCCCTCTATGTAATCATCCTTAATCTGTTCAAGGTACATAAGAGCAAGTTCTCGTTCTTCATCATCAATTCCTAAATCATTCTTAGTAGTTCCAAACAATTTAGCGTATGTGTCGGAATTGTCTGATTTCTTAACTGTCAATTCGACACCAAAAGTCCTTTTGCAATATTTTATAAAATCATCAAGACTACAATCAACTCCTAAATCATTCTTAGTAGTTGGCTCTTGCTCTAGTAACTCCATAAGTAATTTATATTCATTACATGAATGTGTATTGTCTGCATCATGTAAGAAACTTTTACATATTATTTTTTCTTCTTCTGTCATGCTTACTCCTCTTGCATCTGTCTTAATACTTCTGCTATCTGCGGGAAGTGCCGCCCTGTCTTTTTGAAT
>JAEEGL014739799.1_pt1 | contig 54652 bp, 47 predicted proteins | sample 9134231 | NCBI WGS metagenome assembly JAEEGL01 (sample SAMN16246548, study PRJNA631951) | gut metagenome | biome: gut microbiome; feature: rumen; material: fiber-attached | host: Bos | place: Iran: Karaj | collected 2018-10
TACCCCTTGACAAACGAACAAATGCTCTATGTAATGTTATTTGTGATTTTGTCGCTTTATGCGGGCAAGCCGCGAAAACTGTTATGTAAGGACCTTTGTCAAGCCCCTTTGTGAGATTTGCTAACTTTTTTCTTCCACAGGGTACAAGTCTATCGAAAGAATCTTGTGCAAACAGTTCTCGGCATTGGCCACTCTGTTATACGTGGATTGGTTACCTCAGGCTAATGGTCCGCCGTGAACTTTGCTATCTAAAAGCGTGAATCACTTAAGAAAGTGTCAACATAGTCATGTCGCAAATAGTTCGAACCTTAAAGTCGACAAGATTCCTTCGATAGACCTGTATCTGTTTCGAATAATTCAATAATGGTGCAGGCCGCCTTTTTTTGAGGCGGGAAGCGTCCTTGCTTTCCTTGTTCTCCTTTTATCACAAGAGAAGGTGGCTGTGTCAAGGCAGGCAGAGCCTAGGGTGGAGATTTTTTATTTTTTGCCTTTCGCTTTTTGAGGACTGCGCTATGCCATGGAGGCGGAAAATAAAAAATACTACCCGGGCCTTGATACAGACGACTCTCTTGTGATACATAATCTTCGAGTTTTCTATCAAGCATTCATGTGTTCTGTCATCATTCCCCAAATACAGCAGAAGCTGAAAGCCGCGCTTCCCGAAATGCAGACCTATCTGGAGACCGAAACGGACAAAACGGAGAATCTGCAGCGGTTCATCGACAAGGTAAAGCAGCTCACCGAGATCAAGGAGCTGACGCCGGAGCTGATCCACGAATTCATCGACAAGATCGTGGTCTACGCCCAGAAATACCTTGACGGAAAGCGGTACCAGGTGGTGGACGTCTACTACAGCGGCGTCGGCATTCTCCGGGAACTCAGCCCCGAGGAAATGGAAGAAGCATTCCAGAGACGCCTTGCGGAACAGTCGCAGGGCAAAGAAATACCGGCGTAACCAGTAGGCCACGCCGATATCACATCAAAACAATATTCAATTCAGATACAAGAGCCGCCTTGGGGCACCTTCCTTACGGAGGGTGCCCCAAAGCGGGCTTGCTTGATTTTTACGTGTGGTCAGTCAGTCAGATCCAAATCCGGAGTGATGTGAAAAGTATAACCTGGACATTCTTTGGCCATCTCCTCATAAAGGAGTTTCAGCCCCTCTTCAGCTGAGATATCGAAACTGAAAACGACGTCGAAGCGGACAGTTTTCGTCTCGGGGTCCGCGTAAAAACCGTGGAGCTGGAGTGCGAAATCGTGGGACATGACCAGTTGCTGCACTTTATTGCGCAGTTCCGTGATCTCCGAATTGGTCGTGTTGAACGAATAAACACCGATACCGGTCATGATGACACCGGTCCCCAGGTAGACCTTTTTCTGGATCTCACGGGTCAGCAGGTCGACCTGATCGACCGTCATCGTGTCCGGAAGTTCAATATGGACGGACGCGTAGTTGCGGTCGGGACCGTAATTGGTGATGAACAGATCGTAAGCGCCCCGGACGTCCGGTTCCTCGGCGATGATCTCTTTGATTTGCTTGGCCAGTTCCGGGTCTGCACGCTGTCCCAGGATGTCGTTGATTGTGTCGATCAGCATGCCGATACCCGATTTCAGGATGAAGATCGAGATCAATACGCCGACATAAGCTTCCAAAGAAACACCGGACCAGAAAAAGATGAGCGCGGAAGCCAGAACGGATGCGGACAGGATCGCGTCGAACAGGGCGTCTGAACCGGATGCACGCAGGGCGCCGGAGTTGACGTCTTTTCCTTTTTTACGTACATAGAGCCCGAGGGCGACCTTGACCATCACGGCGACGGCCAAAAGAATCAGAGACAGGATGCTGTAATCCGCCTCTTCCGGGTTTATGATCTTTTTGACGGACTCGACACCGGCCATGACGCCGGCATAGAGTACGATCGCGGCCACGATCATGGCGCTGATGTATTCGATCCGTCCGTGGCCTAAAGGATGTTTCCGGTCGGGTTTGCGTCCGGCCAGTTTGGCTCCTCCGATCGTCACGATCGAAGAGAGCATATCGGACAAGTTGTTGACCGCATCGAGTATGATGGCGATGCTTTTCGTGGATATGCCTACGATGGCCTTGCCTACAGACAGAAACAGATTGACGAAGATCCCGAGGATACTCGTTCGGACGATCACTCTTTCCCGGGCCACGGCTGCAGGAACATTTTGCTGGTCTGCCATAGTTTCAAATTCCTTTCCGATGATGTTTGAGGAGCATTATAGCACCAACCCGCGGTGAAGTCAAGAAAAAAACGGCCGGAAACAGCAATTCCCGGCCTTGTTTCAAATCAAGTATCAATCTTCCGATTGGGAAGGCGAATTGAGCTTCGCAATCATGGTATTCAGCTTCTCCAAAGCTTCACCGACTGGTTTTTTGTATGTATCCCACAAAGACGCGAAACCCGTGGTATGGGTGGCCGTGTGTCTCAAAACTTTTCCTCCGAAGCCTTCCAGGTCGAAGATCAGACCGGCATCGTAGATGCGGGAATCAAAGATGATGCTCAGCATTTCTTTGGATTCGGCGTCGCGGACGGAACGGCCGGTGATGATAACGTCATAGAAGATGGGCTGGACAGTGTAGTGAGATTCCCACGCCAAAGCTTCCAGCATTGCCCCCACAAAGTCCGGATCCGTGATGCTGTCCGAAATGAACATCATGGAGTCGTGGTGCGGAGAAACTTCGCTGTAGAACCGGGTTTGGCCCTCAGAGAACATCGGGATGGGGAGAATGCCGTAATCGGATTCCATGTCACGGAACTGGCTGGCATTTTTAACGAAGCCCATCCTGAACAGCAGCTCGTTGGCTCTAAATTTATCTGTAGTAAAACCTTTTTCCACTACGTTGTTGCGGAAAAAGTCGGCATACATCAAATCTTCATAGATGATGGTCATGGTCTCGATCGAATCCGCCGAGTTGAATTTGTATACGAAATAATTGTTTTCGTCGTGCTCCATGAAACGGAGACCGGCTGCATTGTAGCAGAAATGGACGGGGTCATCGCCGCAGTAAAAAGCGACCAGATCCCCCTCTCCGTTCCGTTTGCCGTCGTTATCCAGATCGGTGCCAACATTGTCACAGATTTCAACAAACTGCTGGAACGTCCACGTGCCGTTCTTTACCATCTCATACATGTTGCCCACAGCTTCGCGGTGCTGGTCTGCAACGGTCACGTTGTACTGAACGCAAGCGATCGCCGATTTATCCAAAACGGTGATGTCAGAGGCGATGAACTGGTTGATATTCCCTAGAGCGAGAGTCTCGATGGAATCCTGGCTCCACCAGGGATGACTCAGATCCATGTAGGGAAGATTTTGTAGATTGTAGAGATAGCCGCCCGTCAGAATGCCGTTCAACTGAACGCTGCGCTGGATATAGGCGTCATAATCCGATTTCCCGGTCATATGAGCGTTCTTGACAGTCTCGTTCAGTTCGCCGATATTCCGATACTCGTTGACGATATCGACATTGTAGGTGTCGGTAATCACGGAATTCCGGCTGTAGATCGCATCATTCAGGGTGTCACCGAGGATCTTGTCGGCAAAAATCTCTTCCCAAACGATCCAGGGTCCGCCTACGCCGCCTTTATCGACGTCCCAATGGAGAAAAGTGAAAGAACGGTCGTATTCTTTTTCAGGCACGTTCAAGGGGATCCTGTCATCTGTTTTGCTTTCTTCTTCGGTTTGACTCTCGGAATCCTGTTCTTTCGTCTCTGCATCTTTGTCCGGACCGTCGCTTGTCTGCCCGCAAGAGGCAAGACAGGTGATAAGCATGGACAAACAAAGGAGGATGACGAGAAAACTGATCAAATGCTTCATATCAGTCGGTCACAGACGGTTTTTCAAGACATCTGTGGGCTCCTTTCCTGTGTTCTATCAAAGTCATTATAGTCGTTTTACTTTAAGAAGTCAACACGGGGTGAAATCACTTTTTTGAAAATCGTTTTCTCTTTTTCCTGAAAAGCAGCAAAAATGATTGACAAATGCTTTGCCCAAGAGTATAATTTGTTATACAAATCATACCGAAAGGACAACAACTATGCAGGATAAAAAACCGCCCCAAGGAAAATTTGCCTGGACAGCAACCGTTGGCGAAAAGGGTCAGATCGTGATCCCGAAACAGGCCAGAGAGCTGTTCGGCATCAAGCCCGGCGATACTTTGCTTTTGTTGGGTGACGAACAACTGGGAATCGCGATCCCGCCGAAAGAAGCTTTTATGAGATACAGTGAATTCATTTTTGGAGGAGACAAATCTTGACTATCTGTGAAGTACGACATCTTTGTAAAGAATATCCGTCTTTTGCATTGAAAGACGTGGCTTTTGAACTGCAGCCGGGCACGATCACCGGTTTTATCGGCAGAAACGGAGCAGGGAAGACGACGACGATCAAATCCATGCTCAACTATATCCACCCGTCCAAAGGAGAGATCGAGTATTTCGGCATTCCCCTGATCGGGCATGAAGACGAGATCAAGCAGCGGATCGGTTTTTCGACCGGTGCCGTCAACTACTATCCCAAGAAAAAACTGGGCGAATTGGTCTCCGTTACCAAAACCTTTTACGACCGCTGGAACGATGAGACATATCAAAAATATCTGAAATTGTTCTCTTTGGATGAGAACAAGTCCCCGTCTGAGATGTCTGAAGGCATGAAAGTCAAGTGCAATCTGCTGCTTGCACTCTCGCACGGAGCTGAGCTGCTGATCCTGGACGAGCCCACGAGCGGACTGGATCCTTTTTCCAGGGATGAACTGACGGATCTGTTCATTCTTTTGAAGAGCCACGGCCTGGCGATCTTTTTCTCCACCCATATCACGTCGGATCTGGAGAAGTGCGCCGATCATATCATTTATATCCGGTACGGAGAGATCATCAGCTCCGACACGAAGGAAGGTTTTCAGGCAAAACTCGGTCAGCCCGGTGAAACGCTGGAGCAGACCATGCTACGTCTGGAAAAGGAGGCCCGTTATGAAGAAAATGCTCTTTAAGGAAATGCGGCTGTCCGCTTCCATCCTGTCTTATATTTTTATTGCTGCAGCATTTTTGACATTTGCTCCCGGATATCCGATCCTTTTAGCCGGATTTTTCACGACGTTGGGCATTTTCTATTCTTTTCAGGCGATGCGTGAAAATAATGATATCCGGTATTCGCTCCTTTTGCCGGTAGCCAAGGCCGATATCGTCAAGGCCAAGTTTGCTTTTGTTTTGTTCATCGAGATCTGCAGTTTTATCGTCATGACGATCGTTACCCTGATCCGGATGACTGTTTTGAAAGATGCGGATGTGTATGTGCAAAACGGGCTGATGACGGCCAATCTGACCTATCTCGGATTCATTTTGATCCTTTTCGCTTTGTTCAATTTTGTTTTTGTCCGCGGATTTTTCAAGACCGGCTACTATTTTGCCAAACCGCTGATTGCCTACGGTATTCTGATGTTTTTGACGATCGCTGTCGGTGAGTCCCTTCATTTCATTCCCGGACTGGCGGCTTTCAATGCGTTCGGATTCGATCCGATCCTGTACCAGCTGATTGTTTTCGCAGCCGGACTGATCGCTTTCGTTTTGCTGACAATTCTGGCCATCAAAAAATCGATCCGTACATTCGAACAGATCGATTTGTGAAAGACAAAAAAGAAAATATGCCCTTGCACGTCAAAAACGGTCATCCGCTCTTGCATGCAAGGGCATTTTTGTCAAGTTTCAACTGTTTGGGCCTTGTCAGGCTCCTTCTGGATCCAGAAAGTCGCTGTGGAAACGACGGCCAGAAGAGCCATGCAGGCATAATAGATCAAATTGACGAACAGATTCCTGCCCACGATCTCGCTCCTTTGATAGAGCAGAACGTTGAGGACCGCGATCAAAGGCATCGAGCACGTGATCAACAGATTGGGGAGATTTCTGTTCCGGATCACTCCGCGCAGAGCGAGCAAGAAAAGGATCAGCCCGCTGATGACGGCCGGGATGAGTCTTGCCTGGAAAACGGTATACAGGGTATCGGTGAAATAGACCGTCAGCCAGACGAAGAGAAGCAGGAACAGGTAGTGGGGAACGATGACATACCACGGGGAAAAAGGCCCGTGTTTTTTCTTTTGTACGGCATGCACGATCGCAATGGCCAGGCAGACCAGCAAGAGCACCAGAAGAACGGACATAAACACTAAAGCCGAACTTGTTCGGATGAGGTTTGAGCCGGATTCCAGCTGCAATTGCATGGCCAGAACCGTTGAATACTCGTGATCGCGGACCGAGTCATTCAGGATCTGCCCTTTCAGAGCAGTCAACGGGCTCGGGTCCTGAACGAGCCGGGTAAAGGCCAGTTCATAAGTCCCGCCGGTGACGGTCACGAAATGATAGCCGTCCGACGTTCCGTAAGTCGATGGAATATAGCAGCCGTCCACACGGTAACTGAAAGACGATGGCTGATCGCAGATGAGCCGGACCTGATAATTGCTCTTGAACGGAAGAAAGACCGTTGTGGCGCTGCCGCTGCGCTCCGCAAACAGGGAGACGTTTTCATTCGTTGCGCCGGATTTGGTGATCGGGAGGCCGTTGTGATCCATGCCGCTGAGGAAAGTGTCGCCCTGCCAGATTTCGACATCCACATCTCCGAAAACGGACAGTCTCTGCGTCGAAAAACCCATGTCGAAAAGCTGTTCGTCCGTCAGATCGGAGAAGATCCAGGACATATAGCCGTAAAAAGAATGTTCACGGAACAGATTGGCAGGCAGGCTTTGATCGGGATTCCATCCGTCCTCCCGATAGGTCGCATCTTTTGTCGTCTGAGCCGTAGAAGTGAGCATATAAAGCAGGTAGTCGAGAAAAACTTCGCGGGAATATTCCTGACGCCGGTTCAGGTCATCCAGAGAAGAGAAGACGGAACTCAAGATCTGAAAGATCTGATCTGTTTTTTCTTCGGTCCATATCCCCATGATCTTGTCCTGCAACAACTCTTTGTAGGATTGGCTGTCGGGAAACATTTCACCGACGAACTCGAGGATCAGGTGCAGCTGATAATCCATTTTCGGGTCATAGCGCAGCACATCATTTGCGATCGCTTCACAGGTTAGACTGGCCTGGGCTCTTTTTTCAGTATAGTTCGGATCTGTCGCCGCAGAGGGCAGGTATAGATCCCAGCCGTTCCGACGATAGTCCCAGCTCTCGAGCGGGACCTGGGTGACCGGGTCATATGCGCCGCAGATGTTGATGATATTGGCATAATTGACATCTTTTTTTGTCGTTCTCGGGACTCCGAACAGATAGGCGAACACATCTTCGAATCGGCCGCTTGCGATCAGATCGGCAGCGGCGAGATTGGAGACTGCCGAACCGCGGGAGAAACTTGAGATCCAGAGTTTGATCTTGCCAGTCAGATGATGATCTTCGATATAGGCATAGATCTCATTTTTCAGGATCTCGGCTCCTTCGCTGAAGCCTGCGTGACGTTCTCCGTCCCCCACGTTCAGATTTCCTCCCCACTCTTTCTCATATCCCTGACCGCAGGGGGAAACAGCGATCAGCGTGAAATCCTGGATCGTTTTGGAACCGATGACGCCTGACAGCGTGTGCGGCGTGGTGGGCTGGTCATATCCGAATGCCTTCAGATCCTTGAAACCCGCCCCACTCAGATAGGTCTCATATTGATTGGGTACCGTAGAGGCTCCGCTCTTCCGAAAAGCGGAGGCTGTCAGTCCCATCGATGCTTTGGCTATGTCGCGGGAAAACGTAATCGAGGATTCAAGGAAAAAACTGTCTGAATAGGGAAAATCCCATTCCATCTCCCACATACCGGGAGCAAAAAAGGGAACTCTGATCATCTGGATATCCGACTCTGCCCTGGATATGAGCGGGACGGAGACGGCCAGCAGAAGGACCGTGACGAGTATGGAAAGGATCTTGATTTTACATTTCGACATAGTTCTATTCCTGATCCGGCAAAGACCGAAGAGACAAGACGTCTTCTTTGCCATTTTTTCTGGCTTCATTATACAACATCAGGGAAGACTGTGCCACAATTCTGCAAAACACGTCCGTAAACCAGATTCCCGGCAGATGAAAAAGGCGCCGGCAACCATCATTGCCGACGCCTTGCGGAAAGGCCGATCATGCTTTGGCCAGTAAACTGGCGCGGATGTCTTTGGCATGTTTGAGCTCCACTTCTTCGGTCAGTCCCCACTCGTTTTCGAGGAGGTCCACGATCCTGTCGTATGCCTCGGCAGCTTTTTTGTAGTTGCCGCGGATCGCCCAGATGTCCGATATGCCCATGAGTGCATCCTGAAAGCGAGGCCGGGCGGGATCACATTCGAAGGACCGTTCGTAGCAGTCGAGTGCCTTGTCCCAATCGCACTTTTTGGCGAAATACTGAGCTGCTTCGAACAGGGCCCCGCTGTCTTCGGCGTATGAAGAAAGCATGTTTTCGATGATGCTGTCCGCGGTTGGTGCGTCGAATCTGGCCAATGCGATGTGCGCCTTGTAAACTTCATTGAGAAAGGGCTTTTTCTGATTCAAGGCGCTGAAACGCTTCAGATACTGCTCGGCTTCGTCTGCCCGATGATCTGCGAGCAGATTGTCCATCAGATACAGATAGGGAGACCAAGACTTCGGGTTTTGGTCGACCAGTTCGCGGTAAAAATCGATAGCTCTCGTGTGATTGGCCATGTTCCAATCCCAGCAGGTGTGTCCTTCGGCCATGTTGAGCATCCATTGGCAGCTTTTTTCCTCAGGGGCCATGCGAATCGCGTCCTTGGCCCAATGGCGCACCTTCTGGGCATAGGAGTACATTCTATGCCAATAGAGATAAGCGATCAGATCGGTGGCGCGTTTTTTGTTCTTTTCATTTGAAAGCTGTGTTTTCAGAAACTCCTCATATTCCCAAAAGACGTCCTGCGGCAATTCTTCCTCCACGTCCATACGGTTTTCGATCCGATTTAGGCGCTGTTCCTGGGTCAGATCGAAAAGATCATCGATCGTGACGCCGAAGATCTCCGCGATCATAGGCAGTGTTGTGATGTCGGGCATAGCGATGGAATTTTCCCATTTGGATACTGATTGAGCGCCGATTCCAAGTTTCTCGGCCAATTGCTCTTGAGTCAGACCGGCTTTGAACCGCAGTTGCTTGATTTTCTTCCCAAGTTCCATTTTTCATACCTCCTTAGGACCTGTTTTATTGTTGTTCGGTCTCATTATAGACCCCGATACTGAAAAAAACAATAACTCAATTTTCCAGTTGGCTCGCCTGTTGGTTGAAAAGGGCTTATGCGAAAAAAGTCCTCCCGAATGAGGTTTGCATTCGGGAGGGTTATAGGACTAGCCGCAATCATTCCCACTCAATGGTGGCATTCGGCTTCGGAGTCAGGTCATACAGAACACGGTTGATGCCCGGAACTTCGTGAGTGATGCGGAACGTGACCTTTTTCATGAATTCCCAATCCAGTTCTTCAACGGTAGCAGACATCGCGTCTTTGGTATTGACGGCACGGATGACAGCAGGCCAATCGAAAGTCCGTTTTCCGTTCGAGATGCCGGTCGTCTTGAAATCGGGGACGATCACGAAATACTGCCAGACTTTTTTGTCCAGACCTGCGTTTGCAAACTCTTCTCTGAGAATGGCGTCTGCTTCGCGGAGGGCATTCAATCTGTCACGTGTGATGGCGCCTACGCAACGAACGCCCAGACCGGGTCCCGGGAACGGCTGACGGTAAACCATCTCATCAGGAAGGCCCAATGCTTTTCCGACCACGCGGACTTCATCTTTGAAGAGCAGTTTGACGGGCTCGACCAGTTCGAATTTCACATCTTCAGGCAATCCGCCGACGTTATGGTGGGATTTGATGCCGTCGTCGCTTTCCAGGATGTCGGGGTAGATCGTACCTTGTCCCAGATATTTGATTCCGGACAGTTTGGAGGCTTCCTCGTCAAAAACGCGGATAAACTCTGCGCCGATGATCTTGCGCTTCTTTTCAGGGTCTGCAACTCCGGCCAGTTTGTCCAAAAACCGGTCTGTGGCATCCACATAGATCAGATTGGCGCCCAACTGACGCTGGAACACGTCGATGACCTGTTCGCTCTCGCCTTTTCTCATGAGTCCATGGTTGACGTGGATGCAGGTCAGCTGTTTGCCGATGGCCTTGATCAGAAGGGCAGCGACTACGGAGGAGTCAACACCGCCTGAAAGAGCTAAAAGGACTTTTTCGTTGCCGATTTCTTTGCGCAAATACGCAACGTTCTCTTCGATAAATGCAGAAGCGAGTTTTTCTGTTGTGATCCGAACCATTTTCGGATCTCTGACGTTACTGGGATACATAGGGCCTCCATATCAAAAAAGATTGAAATAATTGTATCACAGCATAGTATTGAATTCAATAAATACAGGCGAAAAAAATCAAGTGTCTCAAAAAAGTGATTCGATGTTCACGCCTGATGAAAAATGATGAAAAAAAGCGGAAACTACTTGACAAATATTTTAAAACGGGTATAATAAAGCCTCGGAACGTGTGCGGCATTAGCTCAGTTGGATAGAGTGCCTGGCTACGAACCAGTAGGTCGGGGGTTCGAGTCCCTTATGCCGCGCTTTCCCGGGGTGGAGTCTTCCACCCCATTATTTTTGGTGTTCTGTTTGTGGAGGTTTCGTATGGCTGCCATACAAATCCTTTTGTCCGTCTCAGTCTGTCTCTTCGTCGGTCTCATGATGACGCGACTTCTGAAAATGCTGAAACTGCCGGATGTCACAGCCTACCTGATCGCAGGCGTTCTGGTCGGAGGCTTCTGCCTGGGCCGGCTCAATGTGGGCGGATATGTGTTCGGGTTCAATGAAACGATCGCGCCGGTAGGGGCATTCGCCGTCATTTCCGATGTAGCTCTCGGCTTTATCGCTTTTGACATCGGGAACGAATTCAGATTGAAATCATTGAAAGAGACCGGAAAGCAGGCAACGATCATCGGTATCGTTCAGGCTGTTGTCGCGACATTGGTCGTAGATGCCGTTCTGATCGGGCTGCATTTTATCCTGCTGGCCACGACAGGAAACGATGTATTGCCTCTGGCGGCTTGTCTGATCCTGGGCGCCATTGCAGCTGCAACAGCCCCGGCTGCGACCTTGATGGTCGTGCGTCAGTACAAGGCAAAAGGCCCTTTGACCGATATCCTTTTGCCGATCGTCGCTCTGGATGACGCGGTCGGACTGGTGGTCTTCGCTGTTTCGTTCGGTATCTCCAAGGCCATGGAAGGCGGACAGATCGATGTGATCTCCGTCGTTGTACAGCCAATTTTGGAAATCGTGCTGTCCCTGACGCTTGGATTCCTGCTCGGGCTGGCATTGACGTGGCTGGAAAAGTTGTTCCATTCCCGGAGCAACCGTCTGTCATTGATGATCATGTTTGTCTTCCTGACGGTGGCTCTGTCCAAAATCAGTTTCTATATCGGTCCGGTCAGGATCTCTTTCTCACCGCTGCTGACCTGCATGATGCTGGGTTCCGTGTTCTGCAATATCTGCGAATATTCCGAAGAGATGATGGAGCGGACGGAGAGATGGACGAAACCCCTGTTTATTCTGTTTTTCGTCATTTCTGGTTCCGAACTCGACCTGAGCGTCTTCACTCAGCCTGTGTTCATATTGATCGGATTCACCTATATTCTGGCCCGTTCCGCAGGTAAGTATTTAGGCGCGCAGGGAAGTGCCCGTGCAACCAAATGCGATCCGACGATCGTCAAATATCTGGGCATCACACTCTTGCCTCAGGCCGGCGTTGCGCTGGGCATGGTGAATTCGGTGACAACGGATGCGTCCTTTGCGGGAACGGAGATCGCCTCAACGGTTCGGTTCGTGGTGTTGTTCGCGGTTCTTGTTTACGAGATCGTCGGCCCGATGATGACCAAGTGGGCACTGACCAAAGCCGGAGACATTACCGAAAAGCCTGCCGGAAAGACCGCCAGGCGGAAAAACTCGGAGACAACGCCTGCCGAGTAAACAATTTGAAAAAGCAAAAATCCTGTCGGATCGAAAAACCGGCAGGATTTTTTAAGTTCTTATCGTTTCAGCCATCCCTGAAGCGTTTTGGCGGCAGATGCCAATGTCTCCAGTCTGTCATCATGCATGAACTCGAGCAGATAGGCTTTCGGGGCTCCGTTGTCCCGGAGCAGTTTGAGATATTCGGTCCAGATCGGCGTACCCTGTTCCAGAGGCAGCCTTGCGTTCATGGTCCAGTGAAAGACGTGGACGACCTCAGTCAGGGGCGCCAAAGTTTTGGCCGCATCCAGATTATAGGTTTCAACATGGAACTGAGACGGCTGCCAATACATCCGGAGAGCCGGATGGCCGACTTCTTCGATGAACGATGCGGCGCTGTGATATTCATCCGTCAAGGTGTCGCTGTGGCATTCCATCCCGATCGAAATTTTGGCAGTTGAGGCCATTTCGCAAAGCTGTCTGGCCTCTTCGGCAAGGACACGTCTCTCGTCCGGAGTCGTGGACCGGGACGCTTTGGTGCCGGCCCAGATGCGGATGATGCCCGATCCCAGAACCTGTGCTGCTTCAAGGTAGGGTTTGAAGGCTTCCGGACCGCCCTGTCCCAGTCTGAAATAGGAACCGTAGGAGCGGGTCAGGATGCCCTCTTTTTTGCAAAGAGAGGCGACTTCTTTGACCTTTTTTATGTCGGCCTGAGGGCAATGGACGTCTGAACCCCATTCGATCCAGTCAAGACTTGCCTTCGAACACGCTGATATCAGTTCCTCGGGCGTGTTTTTGCGAAAAGAGATCGATACTAATCCTGAGTGGCTCATTTTTTTGCCTCGCTTTCTTCCGTCCATCCGACAAAACCGTCCTGACGGTATCTCTTCCAAACGTTTTCGAAAAAGCCTCCGCCTTCGGGAAGGGGACGGACGTTTCGGATTCGGCTGACCGGATATCCGCCGTTCCAATCCGTCAAAAGGATCTCGGAGAGATGGGCTCCGCCGTCTTCTCTGTACTTGAACATATCCTCAAAGCCCGGAGCGGCTTTCCCGTTTTCATCCGTGTAGATGGCAGAGCCCCTGGAACCGGCTCCGGATGAAATATAGTCTTTCATGGCGGTAAGGTACATCAGCTGTTCGGTCAGGGTGTTCCGCAGCCGGAAGGCCCGGATCAGCCCGGGTGTGCCGTGCGCCTTGACGGAAACTTCAAATATTTGAAGGAAGGCCTGTCTGGTCTGGATGCCGCGCTCGATGCCGGAGGACTCGCGGATCGCTCCCGCTACGGCGCTCATATCCGAGCGGAAAGAGCGAAGCAGAGAACTCGTATTGTCCTTGTCGGATTTGGCGACAGACAGCGCACAGATCGTTTGATAAACTCTTTCAAGCGCCTCGTAGCCGGGCTGTTTTTCGGATTCCGTCAGTATTGGTCTTTCGGGGATCGAGGACAGGTAGATCGCGGCCCTGGTGGAGCCGACCTGGCCGGCATTCAGTGCCGAACCTCCGGGTCTGTAAACACCGTGTGTCCCGGCACATTCGCCGCAGGCCAAAAGATGCGGAACGGGTGTCCGCCACCACATATCCACGTCCAGGCCGCCGTTGTTGTGCTGAGCACACAGAGCAATCTCCAGATAGTCTTTTTCCAGATCCGTGCCCAGAGACAAATAGAGCTGGTATGCCGGTTCGTTCATATGGCGAAGCCGTTCGATCGGGCGTCCGAAGCAGGCGTTCGCCCGTTCCAGATAGTCTCTGGCTTCCGGAGACAAAACGTCATAGGGGATGTCTTTGAGCCCGTTCGGATTCTTCGTGAAGTCCAGAAAGACGCGCCGACCGCGCAGTTTGCATTCCCTGTAGACGAGCAGATCCACGATCGAGGATCCAGTCTGAGCCCGTCTGGAATCGAAGGGCCATTGGTAGCCTTTCAAAAAAACGAGGGACAATGCCTGGCTGAGTTCCGGCATGTATTCGCTCAAAAACTCATGCTCTGTCCCGTCCGGATCGACGGACACGAAGCGGGGAAGGACCTGCATATATGTGCCCGAGACGTTCCAGCGGGGATCGACGGAAGCCAGTCCGAACTGCCATTCGGTCAGATTACGGCCGGGCACGCCGGCACGGAAAGGCACGCCGTTGCACCCGTTGTGGCTGAGCGGGTAAACCGTGTCTGCATAGACTCCTGCCGGACCTCCGGTCGCCCAGATGATGTCACGGCAGAAGATCAGCACGAGCGGGTTCTCACCGTCCTTTGCTGTCCTGTCCAGTGCGATCATGCCGTAGGCGCCCGACTCGTTGGTCAGGATCTCGATCACGTACAGATTGTCAAAAAGTTTCAAATGCCTGCGCTCAAATTCTTTTTCCAGGCACTCCGTCATCATTTTGGAAGTGAGCGGACCTGCGCTGGTGGCACGGGCACGGGGGTCATGATCTGTTTTATATCCGACGTATTCGCCGTATGCGTTCGTCGGAAAAGGAACGCCCAGTCTGGCCAGATGGAGGAAACAGGGGGTCGACAGCGCGGCTTCGGTCAGCGCGATATCTCCGTCTACGCACCCGGGAGCAAACAGATCCCTGGCCATTTCATGGACGCTGTCCGCACTGTCTCCGGCCAGGCTGAGTTTGTAATAAGTCTGTTTGTCAGAGCCTGTATTTCGGGAAGTTCCGTCCGTGCGTCCTTCGGTCACGAGAGCCAAATCGGTCACTCCGTGTTCGGCCAGCGTGACGGCCGCGTTGTATGCGGCCGCGCCTGAACCCACGATGATGATGCCGGACTCGATGATTCTCTGGTTTTTATCCATAGGTGCTCACAGTCTGCGGATATGCATGCCGCCGTCTACGATGACAGACTGACCTGTCGTATACCCGTATGTGCCGTCGCACAGGGACAGAACGACTTTGGCGATGTCTTCGGGATAGCCCCAGCGTCCTGCGGGGACCAGCCCGTTGGCGATCAAATTGTCATATTTTTCTTTGACTGTTGCCGTCATGCCCGTCGCGATGATACCCGGGCAGATCTCGTTGACCGGGATACCTTCGGAGGCCAGACGGTCGGCGAAAAGCGTCGTGATCATCGTCACGCCGGCTTTGGAAATGCAATATTCTCCGCGGCTCGTCGAACTTGTGTAGGCCGAACAGGATGAAATGTTGACGATATAGCCGCGTATGCCTTTTTCGTCCCGTTCCTGCTTCAGCATCTGATTGGCCACGAGCTGAGTCAGGAAAAGTGTGCCTTTCGTGTTGATATCCGTCACGAAATCGTAGCTCTCTTCGGTCATTTCCAGAATGTCCCTGCGGACTTTGGGAGCGACGCCGGCCACGTTGCACAGGACGTCGATGCGCCCGAAGGCTTCCAGAGCCGTGCTGACCAGCGACTGCCGGGAGGCACTGTCTGCCAGATTGCCCCGGACGTAGACGCAGTCTTTACCGAAAGGCCGGAACATCTCTTCGACGGTCTCATCAGCATTCCGTACGTCCATCGCCGTCACGGTGAAACCGGACTGGATCAGCAGTTTGACCGTTGCATATCCGATGCCTCCTGCGGCACCGGTCACGATCGCATTTTTCTTTGATGAAGTCATGATCAATCCTTCCTTCGGTCACTTGTTTTGGCCGAGCACGAGTTTGCGGTAGAGCGGTGCGTAGACACCGGAGTCCCGGACGACGCAGCCCGGCGTTCCGCCAGGCTGGCGCATGATCTCGGTGCATTTGCTGCAGGCCATGCAGAGCTTTTCGGGAACGAGCCCGCCTTTTTCTGTAATGTCCAGAGCCAGATCCGGATAGGCCAGGGTCTGTCTGCCGAAACCGGCCATTTCGAACCAGCCGGACTCGATGCCTGCCGCGGCGACCCGCGGGCCCATGGCGCCGAGATAGGACAGGCCGGAACAGATGATGGCGGAATTTGGAGCGTTTTTCCGGACTTCCCGGGTCCCGGTCAGCATCCTGTGGACGCCGAACAGGGGATGTTCGGGTGCTTCATAAGGACCGCGCACATAGGGACGGTTCACATGCGGATTGACATATGGATTGCCCATGGTCACGTCAAGCAGTTTGGCACCCATAGAAGACAGGTCGGAGATCAGCCGGGTTCCTTCGGTCCAGTTCGGCTTCAGGTCTTCGCCCGGATCCACACCGAAACCGTAGGGGTAGGGAAAACCGTCATAGACGTTGAGCCGGGACGTGATGATGAAGTCCTTGCCGGCTCCGCTCATCGCGGACCCGAACGTTTCCCGCAAGAGACGTGTCCTGTTTTCATAGGACCCGCCGTATTTGCCCGGACGTTCGTAGGCGGAGAGTAATTCGGACAGGAGATAGCGGTGGCAGGACTTGATGTCCGCACCGTCGAAACCGGCTTTTTCAGCCAGTCTGGCGCCGTTGATCAAAGCCTCTCCGACCCGGTCCAGATAGTCGTCGGACACGACGCGATCCGGATCCAGGGGCTTATCTTTTTCAAATAGAGGATTCAGGTAGGCGACAAGCGGCTCGGGTACGCCGTTAGGCTTGCTGTATCTGCCCGAATGGGTGAGCTGACAGATGATGATAGGATCGATGCCTGTCGTTTTGACGGATTCCTCTCGGATGCCTTCCACGAATTTTTTGAAAGCGTCCAGATTCTTTTCGTCAAGGAACATCTGTCTGGGATTGGCTCTTCCTTCCCGCATGACAGCGGTGGCTTCGAACCAGATCAGGCCGGGGCCGCCGTGTGCGAAGCGCACATAACGGCGAACAGTCAGCTCGTCGGGGACCCCATCGGGAGTCCCGTCGCAGCCCTCCATCGGCTGGTATGCGATGCGGTTGGCCGCCGTTCTGGTACCGATCTTGAGGGGCTTTGTCAAAACGGCCGCGTCTTTGGACACAGGGAGTTCGATGCCTGCGTCTTCCATTTGCGCTTTCAGCGATTCTTCGTTTCGGATCAAAGAATAGGTCATTTGAACCTCCGAAAAGAGTAATTATTTCGTATATCATTATACTCTTTACACTCGGATGATGTCAACAAAATAGGGGCGTGAAAGGCACCGGAACGGCAGAAATTATGTCCTCGACGAAGGTATTTTGCCTTGCGGTCATTGAAATAAGCAATACTAAATGATAAAATATGTGTAACCTTGATACCATCTATCGGGGCGATTGGAGATTTATTCATGAGAAGTATTTTACTGACACAGAATGCACCGACTGCTTATGCCGTCTATTCGGCCCGGACGTTGACCGAACTCGCCGAACTGTTCGGTCTCGAAACGGATCATGTCTATTCAAAAAACGAGATCCTGGAGGATCCCTCGAGATTTGAAGACGTCACCTATATTTTTTCGACCTGGGGCATGCCTTCCTTCACAAAGGAAGAGGTCGGTTTCTTTAAATCGCTGAAGGCTGTTTTCTATGCTGCCGGTTCGGTGCAGGGCTTTGCCCGTCCGTTCCTGGAGAGCGGGGTCCGGGTGTTCAGCGCGTGGGCTGCGAACGGCGTCCCGGTCGCCGAAGTCACGGTGGCCGAGATCATACTCGCCAACAAAGGCTATCACAGAGCGGCTCTTTTGTGCTCCTCAAAAGCGGAGAACCGCGGAGAGAGTATCCGATTCGTGCGGATCACGAGGGGCAATTACGGAGCCCGCGTCGGCGTTATCGGAGCGGGCATGATCGGCTCCATGGTCTGCAACATGCTGAAGAATTACAACCTTGAAGTGGTTGTTTTCGATCCTTTCTGTTCGGAAAAGAAAGCCGAATCGCTGGGCGTCAAACTGGTCTCTTTGGAAGAACTGTTCGAGACCAGCGAGGTCATCACCAATCATCTGGCCAACAATGCCCAGACGAAAGGCATGCTCAACTACAACCTGTTTTCCAGAATGAAGGACCATGCCACGTTCATCAATACGGGAAGAGGCGCACAGGTCGTCGAGGCGGATTTAGTCCGGGCTCTGACCGAAAAACCGGACAGAACGGCTATCCTGGACGTGACGGATCCCGAACCGGCACCGGAAGGGTCGCCTTTTTACGGGATGGATAACGTGATCCTGACCCCGCATCTGGCCGGAAGCCAGAATGACGAATGGCACAGAATGTCCGAATACATGGCTGATGAGGCGAAGAGACTGACGTCGGGAGAGCCGACGCGCTACGGCGTGAGCATCGAAATGCTGGCCACGATGGCTTGACTTTTTTAGATAGTGGAAGGAGAGATCTTTTGGAACAGCTGCGTGCGGTCGTGGATCGAATCACATACCAAAACGCCGAAAACGGCTATACCGTCATCAAATGCAGGGTCAAGAATTTTTCTGAGCCTGTCACTTGCGTCGGTTATTTGGCCGAAGTGTTCGTAGGATCTGTCCTGAATCTGGAAGGCGAGTGGAAAAACGAGCCCAAATACGGCAGGCAGTTCGTGATCTCCAAGTACGAAGAAACGCTGCCAGCCACGGTATACGGCATCGAGAAATATCTCGGTTCCGGCCTGGTCAAGGGGATCGGACCGAAATTTGCGCAGCGCATCGTGAGAGTGTTCGGCGCCGATACGATCCGGATCATCGAGGAAGAACCCGAGAGGCTGTCCGAAGTTCCCGGACTCGGGGAAGCCAGGGTGGCCACACTGATCCACAGTTGGGAAGAGCAGAAAGAAGTCAAAAACATCATGCTCTTTCTGCAGGATCACGACGTGAGCACGTCGCATGCTTCCAAAATCTACAAACAGTACGGTGCGGACAGTATTCAGGTCGTGACCGAGAATCCGTTCCGTCTGGCTGACGATATCTGGGGGATCGGTTTCCGGACCGCTGATACGATCGCCCAAAAAATGGGTTTCGAGAAAGACCGGTACGAACGGCTGCGCTCCGGATTGGTCTACACGCTCAACCAGCTCGCCGAAGAAGGTCACTGTTATGCCTTGCGGGAACAGTTGCTGACAGCGGGCGAGGCTTTGTTGGAAGTCCCCCGGGACAAACTTGAAGAAGCACTAGACCGGATGATCTCCGAGGAAGTGCTGACGACCGAACCGATCCCTGCAGATCCTTCCCAATATGCGATCTATCTGGCCCCGTTCTACCATTGCGAAGTCGGCGTGGCCCAGCGCCTCAGAGCGATTTTCAAGGCCAAAAGCCGGATCGACGTCCCTTTGGATGAGATCGAGAACAGGATCGAACTTCGGACGGCCATGCATTACGACCCCGTCCAGATTGAGGCGATCTGCATGGCGGTCTCCCATAAAGTGTTTATCCTGACGGGCGGTCCGGGTACGGGCAAGACCACGACCACGCTGGGCATCATCACGGCCTACCGGGACGCGGGCGCCAAGATTTTGCTGGCGGCCCCAACGGGACGCGCGGCCAAAAGGCTGTCCGAGGCGACCCGGATGGAGGCCAAAACCGTACACAGGCTGCTGGAAGTAGTCCCGCCAAACGACTACAAAAGGAATGCGGATTACCCGCTGGAAGGCGATGTATTGATCATCGACGAATGCTCGATGCTCGACTTGATGCTGACCTATCATCTGCTCAAAGCGGTCCCGGACAGCATGACCGTCATTTTCGTGGGCGACGTGGATCAGTTGCCATCCGTCGGAGCAGGGAATATCCTGCGGGATCTGATCGACTCCGGATGCTTTCCCGTGACCCGGTTGCAAAAGATTTTCAGACAGGCTCAGCAGAGCCGGATCATCACGAACGCCCACCTGATCAATCAGGGGGAGATGCCCGACCTGAAGAACAGCGGGAGTCAGGACTTTTTCTTCGTCAACCAAAGCGATCCCGATCAGGCTGCGGAGCGGATCCTGGAGCTGGTCTCATCCAAACTGCCCGCTTATTTCCACGTCGAACCCCGGGACATTCAGGTCCTGACACCCATGCAGAGGGGCTCTGTCGGAGCCGCCTCGCTCAACGAAAGGCTTCAGCAGACGCTGAACCCGAACGGACCTGCGCTGTCCAGAGCCGGCCGGACTTTCCGGGTCGGCGACAGGGTCATGCAGATCCGGAACAACTACGATAAAGATATCTACAACGGCGACATAGGCATCGTTGCGTCTGTCAATGAAGAAGAACGGTCTCTGACTGTCATTTTCGACGATCAAAGGGTTCCCTATGAGCTCTCCGAACTGGAGGAACTCGTCCTGGCCTACGCCGTCACGATCCATAAATCCCAGGGCTCGGAATATCCGATCGCGGTCGTCCCTTGTCTGATGACCCATTATGTGATGCTGCAAAGAAATTTGCTCTATACCGCCGTGAGCCGGGCCAAAAAGGGTCTGGTCCTCGTCGGAGACCTGAAATCGATCGGCTATGCGGTCCGCAACGTGACCGTGACCAACCGGAACAGTTTGTTGAAAGAACGGCTCAAAGCCTGCCTGACAGATCCAAACGTGGTCGCTAGGCCATCAGATCCGGTTCTTCCGGACACCGGACAGGCTCTGTCCGAACCCGACCTTGCGAAAACCCCAAAAGACATTTTCGACCGGTTGGCGCAGTCTTCCTTCCGCGCCAGATTCCATCTGGGTGAGCAGGAGAAGACTTATGTCAGGGAAAAGGGCCTTGAGACGGTCCGACGCCATGCCAAAGACCTGATTTCCAAGCGGCTGGCACCTGCTCAGATCCCGAATGACGGGGCGCAGACGCCTATGCGCGGTCATCCGGTCTTCATCGCTCAGCATGCCACGGCGACATGCTGCCGCAGCTGTCTGCAGAAATGGTACGGCATCCCCAAGGGACGCGCTTTGACAGGAGAGGAACAGGCTATGGTCACGGACGTGATCATGCAGTGGATCTCCAAAGAATGGCTTTGAAAAAAGAAAAAAGTGAGAAAAAAATGAGGAGGAGCGGATATTTTTCCGCGCACTTACTATGAAGAAAATATGGCTGATCACAGTGCTGCTGCTTGCCATGATGCTTGCACTCGTCATGACCGCTTGCGGCAACGTCTCATCGGATACGGAGACGAAGGACAACCCCGGACAGGATTCGGAAACGGTCGATCCCGGATCGGACACGGAGACGGATCCCGTTATCCGCTCGGGTGAATGGTTCAACGAAGACGGCAGTTTCAAGTACGCCCTGATGCGGTCGGATTATGCTTCCACAAAACTGGGCACGGCTTCAGCGCAGCTTTTGATCGCGCTGGCTGACGCATTCAAACTGGATCGGAAAGACATCTCGATCAGGACCGATTACGTTCCCCGCGGCGAAGCAGTCCCGCAGGACCAATATGAGATCCTGATCGGCGAGACAAACAGAGATGCAGACGATGCGTACAAAGCCGCGCTCAATGAAGGCGGCGTCATCATCGTCGGCGAAGGCACCAAGATCATGATCCTCGGTTATGACGAAAATTCGACGATTAACGGCGTCAACTGGTTCATCACGCAATACCTGAATCCGAGCATCGGTTCGGACGGAGTCGCGACATGTCCCGTTCCGAAGGGCGTGCTCTATCAGGTCGAACCTGATTTCAGCGTTCATCTCGTCACGCCTGTCTATTCCACGAACGACCAGATCGTGGCAAATATTGATCTGTCCGGTCCGACTGGTGCTTATTATGGAATCGACAATACCGGCTACGCAGATTGCACGACCGCACTGCAGATGGCTCTGGACGCAGTTGCCAGTAAAGGCGGCGGAACAGTTTATCTGCCCGCAGGCCAATACAGGATCACGAAACAGATCCGCATCCCCGTCTACTGCACACTCGTGGGCGACTGGCAGGATCCCGATGTCGGGACCGATTACGGAACCGTTATTCTAGCGGACGTGACCGAAACGACGCCGAGTCTCTTCCTGATCGCCGGCTCTGCCGGTGTCAGAGGACTGACGATCTATTATCCCAACCAAAGTCTGAAAGACATCAAAAAATACGACTTCACGTTCTATACGAACGGTCAGGGCGCCAGCTACATGCTCGCTTCCGTCACCAACTGTACGGTCATCAACGGCTATCAGGGCATCGGTGCCTGCGTTTATGAGAGCAATGCACATGAGCAGTTCTCGATCGAAAACGTGAAGGGCACGTTCATCCGCACAGCCGCCGAGGTTTACAACCAGGCTGATGTCGGAACGTGGAAACGGGTGACGGTCAATACCAGTTACTGGGCAAAATGCCCGCTGAACAAGACCCCGATTACCGAGGCTGAAATCAAGTCGTATACCCGCAAGAACACGGTGGGCCTGATCCTTGGTGACCTGGAATGGACTGAATTTGCAGGTTTCTATGTCAATGACTGCAAATACGGCATTCAAATCGTCGACGGCAAGAGGATCCAGTTCGCCGGATCCATCTACGATGCGGTCGTTGCAGATTGCGACGTCGCATTGAGAATCGATAATATCGACTCCCGCTGGGGCATGACGATTACAAACAGCTCGCTCTCGGGCAGTTCCAAATCCATCGAGAACAGGGCCGCCGGCCTCGTTAAGATGTCCAACGTGACGCTGAACGGCGCCAAGTCAGGTAACATCAAGGATGAAGGCACCAACTCCATGGCTTCGTTCAAGATCGATTACACGAGGACCTACGTAAAACCTGCTGCGAACCTGACTGTGTTCGAAGGAACGAAGACGGACACAACGGATCAGTCCGGAGCCGTTCAAAGCACTCTGGATGCACTGGCTGAAAAAGGCGGTATCCTGTATCTCCCTGCCGGCATATACCGGTTCGATAACCCCATCACAGTTCCTGCCGGAGTGGAACTGCGCGGTGCTTCCGCTTCGCCGAACCGTGACACGGGTTCATCCGACGGCGGTACGTTGCTCCTCGCTTTCTGTCAGGACGGTTCTTCCTTCGGCGAGTCCACACAGGCTTTCATTACGCTGAAAGAAGGCGCCGGTGTCAACGGCGTCCGGATTTGTTTCCCTGAAAACGGGCCTCTCGACGAGAATCTGAGTACATCCTATGCAGTTCGTGGTCAAGGCAAAAACGTCTATTGCGTGAACTGTGCGATCTATGCAGCGGCTTACGGTATCGATTTCTCCGGCTGCGACAACCACTACATCAAGAAACTGAGTTCGTGCTGCTACTACACAACGATGAAGGTCGGCGGCAACAACGGCGTGATCGAAGGGTGCCTGCAGAATGGTACGGTCCTGGTTCGCGCCAACAGCGGTCTCTCCAAATACAAGAAGAACTGGATCTCCGAAGGTGACGTTTTCACGCTCCTCTTCGATCCGATCACCCGTGAGAGCACCCGTTATATCCGGATCACGGAAGGCAGCGGGGAATTGGTCTACAATACGTTCGCATACGGTCCGAATGTCCTGATCACCAATGAGGGCGGCACGGATGCCAAGGTCGTGAGCGTCGGGGCAGACAATATCGGCGGTTACCTCATCGAGAGCAAAGCGGGCAGCATGAAGGTGCTCGGTGCGCTCCGTTATAACAAGAAATCCATCAACTATGTAGGCGGTAGCCTGGAAGTTTACACCCGGTTGACCATCAACAACAAAGATGAAGAGCCTTATCAGAAATAAGGGGTACATCCTTTTGATGGAATAGCGAATAGCTTTTAGGCAACTCATAAAAGAGGGGCTCAAAGATTTGACATTGGTTCAAGATCTTTGAGTCCCTTTTGTTTGGTGGTTGGACACAGGTGAACTACTCATGACTAAAGTCACGAGCTTCGTGTTGGGTTATCGATTATTGGAAATTGGCTGGCTAATCGTACCAAAGTCTCATATGCAACTCTTTAAATCATACTTTTTCTTTCAAAAACGGAATTGTCTAAAGTATAGAGTAAGAATATTCCAAAGTCAACAGCAGGATAATCCAAAGTTTTGCTACAGAAAATCCAAAGTGCGCAATGTAAATATGAAAGTCTCCAAGACTGTTTTTCTCATGGACTAGTCGTATTCGAATTCGAATGAAGCATTCGGACTTTCAGCGTCCAGCAACGCTTTCGAGCCCTTTTTGAAAATGTATCGAGCTTTGCATGAGGCATTTTCCCGGATCATTCTCGTCATGTTGCCTAGATCCGGTGCTTTCAAAGGGATCACGGTTTTGTCCAAAAGTCGGGCCTCGAGCGTATAGGGTCCCTGCGCTACGATGACACGGTTTTTCCCGACCTCTTTCACGTAAGCGCCAAGATAGGTGGCGATTCTGTATTCCTTGTTTCCGAGCAGGACGACGCCCATCACTCCGGTAAAGGATGCCTGGCCGAGCGGGATGCTGGCAACGGCCAAAGTCAAGGAAGCTTCATCAAACAGATTTTGAGTCCAGATATATTTTTGCGGGAAAGAATAACCTCTGTCTCCCTCGATATATCCTTTGGCACCACGGAAATCAAAGATTTCTCCGTTGATGGTCATGGTTCCGTCCAAGCGGCTTTGCATGGAATAAATGCTGTGCTTACATTCCATGAAAGGCACGAAGGCAAACGGCCCCATGATATCATATGCGATCGGATCGTTTGACAAAATTTGGATGAATCCTTCGACGTCGCAGCCTTTTTCATGGATAGACAGGCGGACGCCTTTTTCTGAAAAAATACAATTTCCGATCCGGGCGTTCGGGTCCTTTCCGAGTTTGACGAAAGACTGGACCGGATAATCGAAATTCCAGGCTTGTTTATCTGTGATGATTTGGATGGAAGAGCCTGCTCCGGTTGAGCCGGTATGTTTGGCCGCGATGACTGCCACCGTGCGGGTCGCGGATTGGAATTTATAGTAGTAACCGAAAAAATAGTCTCTCATGCTTCCGCACTTTCGATGGCTGCGGGGGCGCGCATGGCGCGGGCCATCCGATCCATCTGCTCTTCCGTGAATTTGGGTGTCCTGTCATAGCAGTAGATGCCGTTTCTTTCAAGTTCGACGTCATAGAGCTGCGTGTAGCAGACGCCGGTGACTTTTTCGGATCTTGACAGGGCAAGAGTCAGCCCTTCGAACCGTTCCAGATATTCTTCTACGGTCTTCGGAGATTCGCCGTAGCCCCAAACGGTCGGGTCTTCAGTCTGCTCGAACTCGGGGATCCAGCGGATGCCGCCGTATTCGGAAACCATGTAGGGCTGACCGGCATAATGCTGCCGATGTCCGAAGTTTTCATAGATTTGATCGCCTTTGAGAGGGGTATAACGCTGTTTGAACACGTCGACGCTCTGATTGTAGTCGTGGATGTCATAGAAATCCGTTTCGACGTGGAAGTTGCCGCTCGTGTCGATGCAGGGTCTGGAAGGATCCATCTGCTTGGTCGTCCGATAGATCTCACGGAGCAGACTGTTGTGCTTGTCCGGATAAAAACCGCCGTGATCCCAGGTCTCGTTGAACGGACACCAGCCGATCAGGGCAGGATGGCTGATATCGCGCTGCACGGCCTCGCGCCATTCCGGCAGGAAATAGCGGAGCGCATCCGGCGCGCTGTAATCGAAACCCCAGTTGGCATATTCGCCCCAGACCAGGAAACCGGCTTTGTCGGCTTCGTACAGGTACAGCCTGTCGAAAACGCGCTGGTGGAGTCTGGCACCGTTGAAACCGACCCGCATGGTCCGCTCGATATCCGCTTTGAAACAGGAATCGTCCGGAGCCGTGTAGATCCCGTCCGGGAAGTAACCCTGGTCAAGGATCAGACGCTGGTAGATCCTGCGTCCGTTGATCTTGAGTCCGTTTTGATCCCATTCGATCTTCCGCATGCCGAAATAAGTCCGGACACGGTCTTCACCGGATGCCGATTTCAACGTGATCTCCAGATCATAGAGATGCGGGTCGCCCGGGTTCCAGAGAACCGGGGAAGGCACGGAAAGTTCTGCGATCAGGCGCTGGGCGCTTGTTTTTTTACAGATCTCGCTGACCGCTTTGCCCTGATATGTGACTTTAAAGGTGATTTCCTTGACTCCGGCTCCTTTCAACGAAAGGATCGAGTTGATGCACGCATTGTCCGGGTCGGTCTCGATCTGAATGTTTTCGACGTACTGAGTCGGGACAGTTTCCAGCCATACTGTGGCATAGATGCCTGTGGAACGGGTATACAGACACCCGAACGAAGCGTAGTTTTCACACTGTTTTCCGCTGGGCTGTCTGGGATCTCTGGAGTCTCCGCGGCAATATACGACCACGCGGTTGTCTCCGTCCCGGACGGCGTCTGTGATATCGAACGTGAAGGGCGTGTAGCCTCCTGCGTGCGAACCCACGTCCCGGCCGTTGACGAAAACAGTGGTGTCGTGATAGGCGGCTTCAAAATGAATAAGGATGCGTTTATCGGCTTCTTTCTTGAGCGAAATGGTGCGGGCATAAACGCATGCGTTGATGAAATCTTTGTGTTCCACACCCGAAAGTTTGCTCTCGGGACAGAAGGGAAGCTGAATGACGCCGTTCAGCTTTTCTTTTTCAAATACGCCCCGTGCCTGTGCACTGAGGGAAGTGTCCATTTCAAATTCCCATTCACCGTTCAGGTTCAGCCATTGATCCCGGACCAGTTCGGGGCGAGGATAAGCATTTCTTGCCATTTTCTGTGTTCCTTTCTAACTATTGAGAGATGACCTGTCCCAAAACCGAGAAGGACAGGGCGGGGTTGACAACGATCGGATCATATTTCGGGTTGTCCGAGATCAGTGCGTAACGGCCGTTGCTGAACTGCTCCAGCGTCTTGATGTATGTGTTTCCGTCATAGAGGAAAATGCCGACCTGACCGGGTTTCAACTCGCTCGTTTTCCGGATGCATACGATCTGTCCGTCGCTGAAACGGGGCTCCATGCTGTCCCCTGAGATCCGGACGGCAAAATCTGCAGCCAGTTCGGATGGAGACAGAGACAATTGCATCTCTTCACAGGGGCTCTCGTCCAGCGTGATGCCGGTCCCTGCGGAGACGGGCACGTCGAACACGCGGACGGTCCGAATCGTTTGATTTTCGCTATAGAGGCCGCTTGCCTCCAGTAAGCGGGTGTATTCGGCTATTTTTCTTCTGCCTTCCTGATTCAGATTCTGACTGTTTTGATCGGTGAAAAACGCGACCGGGTCTCTTATGTTGAGGGCGGCGATCAGCGCAAATACCTGATACGGGTTCGGCGTGGCGAATCCCGTTTCCCATTTGCTGTATGCCTGAACGGAGATGTTGACGCCGTATTCTTTCAGCAAAAGGACAAGTTCGCTTTGCTTCAGATCGGCTGCTTTGCGGGCCATGGTGAGTTTGGTTCCGAACGTATTGCTCTCATGTTCTCTCGCGGCATTATATTTTTGATGATTTTGAGTGACTTCGGTGGCCATGAATCTCTCCTTTCGAGAATCTTACAAATCATATTATACATTTTTTTGATTGTATGGTCAACAGAAAATATTATTTTTTGAAAATTATGGCCAAATTATATTGACTTTGGAAGAATCAAGTGTATAATTATAAGTAATGGAGATATTGACGGATAATAATCTACAAATAAGATACAGGAAAGGAAGTTTTTGAGAATGGGAGGCCGGGTCTACGCATGCATCGATATGAAGACATTTTATGCGTCTGTGGAATGTGCAGAACGCCGGTTGAATCCTTTTGAGACGGATCTGGTCGTGGCGGATCCCAGCCGGGGAAAGAATGCGCTGTGCCTGGCCGTATCGCCTCATCTGAAGCAGCAGGGCGTCAAAAACAGGTGCCGGCTCTCTGATATCCCCGCTCATATCCGGTATCGGATCGCGCCCCCGCGCATGCAGCTGTATATCCATTATGCGGCGCGCATCTACGACATGTATCTCGAATTCTTCTCAAAAGACGATATTTACGTTTATTCGATCGATGAGTCATTCATCGATCTGACAGACTATCTGCGCGTCTACCGGACGGATGCCGAAACGCTGGCTGCCGGCTTGATCCGCCAGATTTCGGAACGTTTCCTGATCCCCGCGGCCGCCGGTGTCGGGACCAATCTGTTTCTGGCCAAAGTGGCGTTGGATCTTTTGGCCAAACATGACCGTTCTCACGTAGCCTATCTGGATGAGAATGTTTTTCAGCAAAAACTGGGCTCGCACCGTCCCATTACGGATTTTTGGCAGATCGCGGCCGGAACGGCGGCAAGGCTGGCCAGACATGGGGTATACGACATGAACGGGGTCCGTTCTTTACCTGTCGACGTGCTGTTCCGTGTGTTCGGCAAGGACGCGGAACTGCTTCTGGATCATGCGTCGGGAAGAGAGAGCTGCCGCATCGAAGATATCCGGAATTACAGACCGACCCGCCAGTCTGTCTCGTTTTCCCAGATCCTGCCCAAGAACTACAGCAGCGCAGATGCACGCCTGATTGTCAGCGGAATGGCAGTATACGGCGCCGAAGAACTGATGCGCAGGCAGCTGATCGCCAAAAAGATCAATCTGTATATCGGTTTTGCCATCGGCACGCAATCGCCGCAGAAGGGCAGTGTCCGTATGCCGTTTGCCACGCAGGTGGGGTCCTTGATATTGGAACATGCGCAGGCCCTGTACGACCGGTTGGATACCTCAAACGGTAATATCCGGCAGATCGGCATCAGCTTTGAAGACGTATGTGCGCAAGGCTGCGAAGGCTATGATATTTTTACGGATTTCGAGCGAATCGAGCGGGAACGGGCACTGCAAAGGACCGCAGTCGATATACACGACAGATTCGGAAAAAACAGTCTGCTCAGGGGATTCAACCTGGCTCCGGAAGCGATGCAGCGGGAGCGCAATTTGCTGATCGGAGGCCACCGGGCGGACGGCACAAAAAGCGATGGTACGGGATCATGAGGACCCAAAAATTCCCATGTGACCCCGGTCATCGCTTTTTTGTGCGCACTTGATATGTTTTTTGTGTATAATAGAAATAAAGATTGTACTAACGGAGGTATGGCCATGAAATTTGTCATAGACCAAGATTACCATATCCATTCCAAATTGTCGCCCTGTTCCAATGATCCGCTCCAGACCGTGGATGCGATCCTGGCCTACGGCGAAAAAGCCGGCATGAAAGATATTGTCGTGACAGACCATTTTTGGGACAAATCTGTTCCCACACCCAAGCCCTTCTGGAGCGGATTCGATCTGATCGAGCAGAATCTGCCGCTGCCCCAGGGCGAGCACACCCGCTTCCATTTTGGATGCGAAGCAGACATGGACCGCTTCAGCGTGATCGGTTTCAACCGCAAAAATGCGGACAGGCTGGAGTTCATCATCGTTCCGATCAATCATCTTCATTTCAACGATTATACGATCGCACCGTGCGACTTCGATGATTTGAAACGCCGCGCGGACTGCTACGTTCAGCGGTTCTGGAACTTCTTGCAGATGGATTATCCGTTCCGCAAGATGGGGATCGCCCACCTGACGGACGGACTGGTCGCCGGCGGCATGAAAAATGGAACGTTTGAAAATCATCTTGCGATCCTCGATATGGTTGCGGACGACACGTTCCGCATCCTTTTCGAACAGGTCGCCGAACGCGGATTGGGCGTGGAACTGAATGTGGCCACCGAGCGCTACGAAGGCGCGAACCGCGAACGGATGCTCAGACCCTACCGCATTGCCAAAGCGTGCGGATGCAAATTCTACACGGGGAGCGACGCGCATCACCCGGCAGGATTTGAATCCGGACTCAGACACATGCACGACATGGTGGCATGGCTGGATCTCGATGAAGAAGATAAATTCAAGCCGTTCGGCTGATATGCAGGATCCGTTGCTCTTTGAAAATATTCCGGTCAGGGTCAGATTGAGTGCGAGAAGATCAACCTCCATCCGGATCAGTCCCGCACGGGAACTGATCGTTGCGGCCCCTTACGGTAGCACGGAAGCCGGTATCCTGAAGATCCTTTCTGGGCATCGGGGCTGGATCCTCAAAAAGATAGAGGAACTGGATCAGATGCGGGATCAATCCCGCTCAAATCCCCCTTTAACGGAGCAGGAGATCAAGAATCTCCGGCATGCTGCAACAAGAATATTTCCTCAGAGAGCATCTTTTTTCGCCGCAAAACTTGGGGTGACATACAGCAAGATCACGGTCCGGATCATGAAAGGACGGTGGGGCAGCTGTACCAGCCGAGGCGGACTATGCTTCAATCTGGCGCTTCTGCTGGCGCCTCCCGAGGTGCTGGACAGCGTAGTGGCTCACGAGATCTGTCATCTCGTAGAAGCCAATCATTCGGACCGTTTCTATCAATTATTGCGTCGCTTGTATCCCGAATATGATATTCGGCACCGGTGGCTCAAAAAGAACGGAAATCTCATTTTGCACAGATTCTATCCGGAATTGTATTGAGGGGGGAAAAAACAGCCTATGACACGAACCGAACCATCCGTCTTCAGTTTCGACGGTTTTGTGAGCGAAAAGACGCTCCGGGCCTATCTGTCCCGCGCCGTGACCATGGCGATCGGATACGACGATCCAGTCTCGCCCGAGCGAAACGGACACAGGGCGGACTTCATCCTGGATATCGGAGCGAAATATATTTGCCGCTTCGGATGCGTCTGGGGCCCGTGTCAGAAAGACTGGGATACCTATCCCGGGCAAAAAGCTTTCATCGAAAGCCTTCACGAAAAGGATCCGGACATCGTCCTGGAAGCCTGCCTTTTCGAGCATGTCACGCCTGCCGTAGAAACATTGAAGATCCCGAGATCGACTTTCGAAGCCTTCGGATTGCCCTATGAGGACCGCCATTTCAGTTATCCGGCGATGCTCAATCCGTCCGGAGACGCCACGGATTTTTGGTACAAGGGCGGCAGCGTGCCGGATATTACGCAACTGGAGACGCAGATGTTTTTCTATGCCCGCGCCTGTGCCTATCTGGACATCGGGTACGAAGCTTTCCATATGGGCCAGATCTACCTGATCGGCAGGCATGACAAGGCAAACAGCTACCCCTGCTATACGAGACTTTGCAACATGATCCGGGACTATGCGAGAGTCCATGCCCGCAGGCATTTTGTGTTTCTGAACGCCCACATCCACGGGATCATCGGAACAGACGGGAAACTGCTGCTCGATTTCCACATGTGGCCCGGAAGATTCCATTCGGACGAGCCGGAACCGGACGCGCCCATGCCTGCCTCGGTTCAGAAGGGCCGGCTGGACAGCCTGTACGGCCGCTCGCTCGGAGGTCTCACGCATTCCGGCTGGTCGTGCGACCATTTACCTTATATGATCGAAATCGACAACTGGGGCAACAAGATAGAGGATATCGGTGTCCCGGATAACAACAATTTCACGGTCTGGGGTTATGACGAGATCAGTTGGTTCGCCAACCAGAGCGATGCATACAGAGCCCGGTTCCTGAAGGAAGTGACGGAAGATCTGCCGTCGATCGATCCGGAAGGCTATTTCGCCATGCCGGGCGAACGAATCGCATACATACACGAAAAAGGAAGCAAGGTTAAAACAGGCGACACATATTATGCCTACGATCCCGCATTGTTCGAAAAAGGATGCGGAGATCAGAAAGTGATCAAAAGAATCTGGTCCGAACGCGGTGTCGGATAGTACATCCAGGTGGAGAAAAAATGAGAAAACAATGGTTGAAGGTCTTCGGAACGGTTTTGCTTTTGCTGACGCTGCTGCTGGGGTCCTGCGGACAGGCTGTGGAACAATCTACGGAAAAGCACACCGAAGACAAGCCGGAAGAATCGGTCAGCGAAACAGAATCGGAAAATGATTCCGAAACGGAAACAGACGAAATGCCAAAGAACATATTTGATTTTGACGGTTCCGTGAGCGAGGCAACGCTCAGAGCCTACCTCTCCAGAGCCGTCACGATATCCACGACGCTGGATACCAAAAAAAGCTATATCAAGAATTTCATTCTGGACGTCGGTGCCAAATACATCTGCCGCGCGGCTACCTGCTGGTCTCCGTCTGCCTCGGATTATGACACGTACGGCGGACAGAAGACCTTTATCAACGCCGTTCACCGCTCGGACAGCGACGTGGTTTTCGAGGCCTGTCTCTTCGAATGCGTGAACAAGAAGGGCGTCGGTTCGATCCCCATCCCGGCCTGGGTCTTCGAAGCGTTCGAACAGCCCGTAGAGGAGCGAAACTTCGATTATGACAAAATGGTATTCGAAAACGGTCAGTACAAAGATCAGTGGGGAACCGATTCATCCGTTCCAGATATGACCCGCCTCGAGACCATGATGTTCTTTTACTACAGGGCATGTAAATATATCGACACGGGATATGAGGCACTCCATATGGGCCAGGTCTACCTCATGGGACGCAACGATAAGAAGTGGGAACACTACACTGAGCTGACCGGTATGATCCGCGACTATGCATCTACACACGCCAGACGCCATTTTGTTTTCCTGAATGCGCATGTCAAGGGGATCATTGACGCGGACGGATATCTCATGTTCGATTTTCATATGTGGCCTTCCAGACTCTATTCTGGTGAGAAAGACGCAGAAGGGAACGAAGTCGCCTATGTCCGTGTCGGGCACGTTGATTCCATTTACGGCATGAGTATGGGCGGATTGACGCACAGCGGCTGGACCTGCAAGCATCTTCCGTATCTGGTCGAACTGGACAATTTCGGAGATTCGCAATCAATTGGGTCCAGAACGCCGGACACCATCTATGTCTGGGGCTATGATGAGATCACCTGGTTTGCCAACCAGAGCGACGCTTACAGGGAAGAATTCATCCTCACGATCATCGATCAGGTCAGGACCGTAGATGAGGACGGCTATTTTGCCTTGCCCGGAGAGCGGGTCGCTCGAATCTACGACAGTGAAGGCAATATCGTCAGGTGGGCATATTATGCCTATGACAAGTCTCAGTTCAAGGACGGATTCGGGGATCAGGCCGCCATCAAAGAGGCTTTTGCATCCCGGGAGATCGGGGACTGATCGCTGGAGATAGAAAAAAATCTATTGCAAACATGCCAAAAGAGAGGGTCGGATGATCCTCTTTTTTGCGTATCCCCATACAAGAATAGATTGCGAAATATTGACTGAACAATAACATAATGTTAAAATATACTCTGTATAGCATCGAGGGACGACAGAACAACCATACCGAACGGGTCCGTGATCCGGAAAGGACGGCTTATGCTGGACAAAAAGATACTGATCATTGACGATGATTCCAACATCTGCTACATGCTGAAGATCTACTTTTCCAACGAAGGGTATGACGTGGCAACGGCGTTTGACGGAGCCGAAGGCGTCAACATGTTCAAAAACTATGAACCCGACATCGTGCTGCTGGATATCATGCTGCCGAAAAAAGACGGCTGGCATGTGTGCCGGGAGATCCGTGAGATTTCCTCCACGCCCATCATCATGCTGACTGCGAAAGGCGAAGTTTTCGACAAAGTCCTGGGGCTTGAACTTGGCGCGGATGATTTCGTCGTCAAACCTTTCGATATGAAGGAACTGTCCGCACGTGTCAAAGCCGTCCTGCGCCGGACAAACGTCCAGATGCTGTCGGACGACAAACAGGTGGTCCGCTTTGACAATCTGGAGATCAGTTTACAGAAATACGAGGTCAAAATCAAAGGCAAGCCTATCGAACTGCCTCCCAAGGAACTCGAACTGCTCTACTATCTGGCAGTCAACTACAACCATGTCTTCAACCGTGACCAGCTTCTGGACAAAGTCTGGGGTCTGGAATACTTGGGAGATTCCCGAACGGTGGACGTTCACGTCAAAAGGCTTCGTGAAAAGCTGAAAGGCGTTTCGGATCAATGGGATCTGAAAACGGTCTGGGGCGTAGGCTACAAGTTTGAAGTAATGACCTAAAGCCATGTTCAAAACCATTTATTCGAAATACATGGGCGTCATGCTCGGCGTCATCGCCGGATGCTTTTTGCTCATGACCATGGTCCTTTTACTGGTTTTCAGAAGCTATTCCCAGGCATCCAGACAGGAACAGATCCAGAATACGACCGACTCGTACGCCCAGATCGTCAACTACAGTCTCTCCGCCATTGAGCCTGATTCTTTCTCGCTTTCGGAACAGGTGCGGGAAAGAGAAAAAATGTTTCGTAACCTGATGGATATCACGCTGCGGAAAGTCTCGTCGGAGGAGGCCTATATCCTCTCGGATGCCGGAGAAATCCTGCTGGCCTTCAGGGCCGAAGACGGCGAAACGCTCTATGTGCAGGGCGAGACGGTCGAAGAAGGTCTTCTCAATGCACTGAAAACCGAGGAGACGGTCACAGACGTATCGCTTGTGAGAACAGACCCAGAGCGTGGACAACTGGCCATGGCTACGGAACAAGTCATCGGTCCGGACGGTCAGGTGTGCGGCTATATCATGACTTTGGGAACGGCCAGCTTTTTCGGCCGGCTGACCCAGTATCTCGGCATCGAGATGATGATCGTCATGGTGGCGATCCTTGCATCTATGATCATCGCTTTGTTCTTCGTGACGCGCCACGTGACCGAATCGATCAGCAAACTGGAAGAGGCGTCCCGTGCGCTGGAAAAGGGTGATTTTTCAGTTCGCGTCCCGGTGCGCGGAAAAGACGAAGTGGCCCAGCTGTCCGCTGCTTTCAACAAAATGGCGGCTTCGCTCAGTGCCATGGAAAAAGCCAACAGCTTCTTCGTTTCCAATGTCTCTCATGAAATCCGGACTCCGATCACTGTGATCGGGGGATATGTTGAAAACATGCGGTGCGGCGCCATCAAGCCGGAAGAATACGACAAGTACCTGTCGATCATCGCATCCGAAGTCAACCGGCTGTCCAGACTGGTCACCAGAATGCTGGAACTGGCCCGGCTCGAAGCCGGGGAAAGACACTTCGTGCCTGCCGATTTCGACATCTGTGAGATGGGGCGGCAGGTTCTGATCTCATTCGACCAAACGATCGAGACCAAAGGCCTGGATATCGATTTCGAGACTGAAGTTGACCCCATAACGGTCTACGGCGATCCCGATTCGGTCTACGAAGTTTTCTACAACATATGCGAAAATGCTATGAAGTTCTCGAAAGAGCAGGGCAAGATCCGGATCCGGATCCGGACAGCCGATGAAAAGGATGAGGAAATTCATCCCGGGGTGTTCGGTCAGATCCTGGTTTCCGTATTCAACGAGGGTGAAGGGATCGCGCCTGAAGATCAGCCCCATATCTTCGAACGTTTCTACAAAGCGGACAAGAGCCGCGGACTGGATAAGAGCGGCGTCGGACTCGGGATGCATATCTCCAAAGCAATCGTGACCGCTCAGGGCGGATCGATCTGGGTGGACAGCGTCCCCTCGGTATCCTGCGAGTTTACGTTTACATTGCCGATCTCTCCCGTCGGATTCGGGTCGGGACCGGCCGTGAATCAATAAGTCATAATCTACAACTATTTTTTGAAGGGTCAAAAATGCCAGAAGAAAAAGATGTAATCAACCCAATAGATCCGGTCGAGCCTGAAAAAGAGCCCGAACAGGGCGAGACAGTTCAGGAACCGGATCCAAGCGAACCGATCACGCTCGAATCCGAGGATCCGGCGCAGATCCCCGCGGAAAAGACCGGAGAAGAGCAGCCGAACCCGGAACAGACGGACGCAGAAGCGGACAATGCTATTGCTGAAGAAATCCCTCCACAGGAGGAAACTGCCCCGGAAAGTGAAGAAAAACCGTTAGCTTACCGCTGGACCTACGAGGAACAAGCGGAGCATGACGCGAAGATCAAGCCAAAGAATTCGGGGCTTAAGGTTTTTATCATTGTCGCAACAAGCGTTTTTCTGGTGTTGCTGACATTGCTGGTCGTGACGCTGATGGTGACGCGGTTCGGAAACTCCTATGTCAACCCGAATGCGCCTGGCGTCGTGAGCGGCGGACAGATCGATGCAATCAAGATCGCCCAGCTGTGTAATCCGGGAATTGTGGAAGTGCAGGCGACCCAGGCAACGGGATATGCATACGGCACGGGCTTCTTCTTCAAGTCCGGCGGATATATCCTGACCAACTATCACGTGGTCGAGAATGCATTATCCGTCAACGTTTATCTCTACTCCGGGCAAACGAAAACGGCCCAGATCATCGGTTACAGCAAAAGTGACGATATCGCCGTGCTCAAGGTCGACGGATTTTCTTATCCTGCTCTGACCATGGGCAAGTCCGAAGACGTGGTCCAGGGCGAGAGCATCGTCGTAATAGGCGGTGGCGGGGGACTCAACTACGGTTGGACGGTCACCCGCGGCATCGTTTCCCATCCTTCCCGAGAAGTTCGGCTTTATTCGTCAGACCGTACGTCATCCAAACTGATGAAGATGGTCCAGTTCGATGCAACGGCTAACTCGGGCAATTCAGGCGGTCCGCTCATCAATGCAGCAGGTGAAGTCATCGGCATGGTGACAATGAAAGTGACCGGTTCGGGATCGACCCCTTATGACGATATGAACTTTGCGATCCCGTCTTCATACCTGTTGACCATGGCTGAGCGGATCATTGCCGAAGGCAATATCGAAGATTCCGGCGAGACGGAGACCGAAAAACCGACACCTGTGCTGGGCGTTACGGCCCGCGTCGGGGGGCTGGAAAAGGATTCCCGCTACTATGCCGATATGGATCAAGGCATCGTATACGACGTTTTCTCTGAAGGAGAAGGGGACGATATCGTTTACTATTACGAGAAAGTGGCGGGAGCGACCGAAACCGAAACGAGCGCCGAGCCTGAGAAGATACCGGTCGATTTGGAAGACACGTTCGTGGCAGGTGCCACGGGCATCATGATCCTGACAGTCGCGCCGGGATCCGGTGCGGACGGGAAACTTCAGCCGTTCGATATCGTGATGACCGTAGCGGGCATAGAGGTGACGCGCGTGGAAATGGTCAAATACATTTTGAGTTACTACAACCCGGGAGACGAGGTTCCGCTGACCGTCTACAGAGACGGAGAGGTCCTGGACATCAAGGTCCAGGTCATGGCTCCCTAAAACAGTTCATAACAGAAAAACATTTTTAGCCAAAGAAGGAGACAGTCAAGCATGCTCCATACATTCAAGCGCGGTATCCATCCGCACGACGGGAAGGAACTTTCCCGGGATGAGCCGATCCGGGACATTTTGCCCGGAGAGACACTCATCTATCCTATGTCGCAGCACATCGGCGCACCTGCCGTGCCCTGCGTGAACATCGGTGATCATGTGCTGATCGGAACGAAAATCGCCGAACCGGGCTCTTTCGTTTCCTGCCCGATCCATTCTTCCGTGTCGGGAGAAGTCGTATCGATCGGTCCTGCCATGACGCTGAAGGGAGAACCGGAGACCTGCATTACGATCAAAAACGACAACGCCTATGAAGTCCTGCCTTCCGGAGTCGAGGGGAGAGACGTCAGCTCGATGGATTCGGCCTCGATTCTCGCGGCCATCCGCGATGCGGGCATCGTCGGTCTGGGCGGAGCCGGTTTCCCGATGTACGTCAAACTGGGCGTCAAAGACCCGACGACGATCGATTATCTGATCGTCAACGGATCGGAATGCGAACCCTACCTGACGTCGGACTACCGACTGATGCTGGAAGAATCCGACAAGCTCATGCGCGGGGTTTCGTATCTGCTCCGTCTGTTCCCGAAAGCCAAGGCTCTGATCGGCATCGAGAACAACAAGCCGGACTGCATCGAAAAGTTGTCGGGCATGGTCGGAGAGGGAATTGAAGTTTGTCCTCTGCTGGCCAAATATCCCCAGGGCGGCGAGCGAATGCTCATCTATGCCCTGACAGGCCGGAAATTGAACGTCTCCATGCTGCCGGCGCAGGTCGGCTGTGTGGTCGTCAACGTGGCATCCGTCATTGCGGCTACAGAAGCTCTGGAAGACGGGCGTCCGCTGACCCGAAAGGTCATGACGATCACAGGAGACGGCGTCAATCAGCCGTCCAACGTCCGGGCCTACATCGGCGATTCCTACCGCCACGTTCTCGAAGAGAGCGGCGGATTCAAAGGGACCCCCGGAAAAGTCATCTCGGGCGGACCTATGATGGGCATATCCATGTTTACCTTGGATATTCCGGTTGTCAAGACGTCTGCATCGATCCTGGCGTTTGAAAAAGATCCGGTTGCGCAAAAAGACATGTCTCCCTGCATCCGGTGCGGAGCCTGCATGAGAGCGTGCCCGGAAGGGCTGATCCCTCAGCATCTGGCCCTGCTTTCAGACCGCAACAAATTTGAAGAATTCGAAAAATGCGGCGGTATGGAGTGCATCGAATGCGGATGCTGCGCATTTGTGTGTCCCGCCAAACGTCCTCTGGTCCAGTCCATGCGATACGGACGCAGAGAGACGGGTGCGCTCCAGAGAGCCAGAAAAGCCGCTGCGGCGGAGAAGGGAGGCAAGAGCTGATGGCTGTCAAAGCAATTGAGAACGTCAACGTCTCCATATCCCCGCATATACGCAAGCCGATCTCGACCCGGCGCATCATGCTGGACGTGTGTATCGCGCTCACTCCTGCGTGCATTGCAGGTATCATCGCGTTCGGATGGAGAGCGGCCGTGATCCTTCTGATCTCCGTTCTTTCGTGCGTGGCAACGGAAGCCGTTTTTGAACTGATCACGAAAAAGCCGCTGACCATAGGCGACTTCAGCGCGGTGGTGACCGGCTTGATCCTAGGATGCAACCTGCCTTCCACGATTCCTTTCTGGATGCCAGCGCTCGGCGGTGTGTTTGCTATCCTGATCGTCAAAATGATCTTCGGCGGTCTCGGTCAGAATTTTATGAACCCTGCCTTGGCTGCACGGTGTTTCCTTCTGATCTCGTTCGCCGGTCTCATGACCCGGTTCCCGGAAACGATCCACACGCTGTTCGGTGCTGATCCCGTCACGACGGCAACGCCTCTGGCTGTGCTTCGGGACGGTGGGACGGTCAACATCCGGGAAATGCTTCTGGATCTTCACAACGGCTGTATCGGTGAAGCATCTGCGATCTGCGTTCTGATCGGTTTTGTTTATTTGCTGGTCAGACGCGTAATCACGCCTTTGATCCCTTGTGTCTACATCGGGTCGACAGTTGTATTCGTTGTTCTGCTTCAACTGATCACAGGACACGCGGCAGATCTCAATCTGACGTTCGTGATCGTCCAGATGTGCGGCGGCGGTTTGCTGCTTGGCGCATGTTTCATGGCCAACGACTACGTGACGAGTCCGCTCAGCAGAACGGGTCAGCTGATCTACGGACTGGTCCTGGGTCTTCTGACTTCGCTTTTCCGTATCCTCGGTTCATCCAGTGAGGGCGTTTCTTATGCGATCATCATCGGCAACTGCGTCGTTCCTCTGATCGACCGCGTCACGATTCCGCGTCCCTTCGGACGGGAAAAAGAGAAGAAGATCCGGAAGGAGGGGCAGGCATGAAACAGATCGTAAAGAACACCATCGTGCTCCTCGTCATTACATTAGTCGCCGGTTCGCTCCTTGCTGCGACCTATGCGATCACGAAGAATCCGATCAAGCAGGCCGAAGAACAAGCTGAAAAAGAAGCTTTTCTGGCCGTTTTCCCCGAAGCTGCTGAATTTCAGGACGCCGACGGACCGTTCCACGATACGGACAGCCTGACAGTCGGCAGTGTCAAACGTGCGAAAGGCACGAACGGAGAAGAGTTCGGGGTGGCCGTCAAAGTGACGACTTCCGCAGGTTACGGCGGCGATATTGCCATGGTCATCGGGATCAAAGAGGACGGAACTGTTTCCGGACTCAAGATCCTCTCGGCATCCAATGAGTCCCCCGGACTCGGTGCCAACTGTCTCAAACCTGAATTTCAGGAACAATATGCCGGCAAAAAGGCCGGCCTGACCTACAGCAAGACAGGTGCTGAGGGCAACGAGATCGATGCGATCAGCGGAGCCACCATCACGACCCGTGCCGTTACGTCGGCTGTCGCTGCTGTGCTTGACATGTACGAAGGAGGTGATGGTCAATGAAATTGAAAAAAGGTTCACCTCTGGAGAGGATCTATAACGGAGTCTGGAGAGAAAATCCGACGTTTGTGCTGATGCTGGGTATGTGTGCGACGCTGGCCGTCACGACCTCTGCGGTCAACGCGATCGCGATGGGTCTTTCCACGGCGGCGGTCCTGATCTTCTCGAATCTGATCATTTCCGCTCTCCGGAAACTGATCCCGGACGGAGTCAGAATGCCTGCCTATATCGTGATCGTTGCAACGCTCGTAACAGTCGTTGAGTTTTTGATGCACGCATTCCTGACAGATCTTTATGACGCGCTGGGCATCTATCTGCCTTTGATCGTCGTCAACTGCATCATTTTGGGACGTGCCGAAGCATATGCTTCCAAGAATCCCGTTCTCTCGTCCGTTTTCGACGGACTCGGGATGGGACTGGGCTTCACGGCTTCATTGACTATCATCGGTCTGGTCCGTGAATTCATCGGTTCAGGCACATTGTTCGGCTTTACAGTTCTTGGCGACTGGTTCACACCTCTCTCCATCTTTGTCATGGCACCGGGCGCTTTCTTCGTCCTTGCCATCATCGCGGCGGTCCGCAATGTGATCGTCAGACCTCACGTCCGTGAGAATGCCATCAATGAGATCTCCTGCGGTGGCAACTGCCGGTATTGCTCGGGCACGTTGTGCGCCGAGAATCACCGCAGGCTCCGCGAGGATGAGACCAGTGCCTCGGCTCCCAAGGCGGCAGAGAAGGAGGCAAAATCATGAAGATCATTCTTTTGACCATCGTGACGACCGTCCTGATCGACAACGTCGTTTTGAGCCAGTTCCTCGGCCTGTGTCCTTTCCTGGGCGTTTCCGGAAAGATCAAGACAGCGCTCGGTATGAGCGGAGCCGTCGTTTTCGTCATGGCTCTTTCGTCCTTCGTGTCTGCCGTGATCTATGAGCTTTTGCTCAAACCGTTTGATCTGGGTTATCTGAGAACGATCGTTTTCATCCTGATTATCGCGGCTCTGGTCCAGTTCGTGGAAATGGTCCTGAAAAAGTTTATTCCTGCATTACACCAGTCATTGGGCGTGTATCTGCCCCTGATTACGACGAACTGCGCCGTCCTCGGCGCAGCCCTCAAGAATGTTCAGGATGGATTGAACATCGGCATGAGCACGCTGGCCGGTACCGGAACTGCAATCGGTTTCGGTGTCGCGATCATCATTATGGCCGGTATCCGTGAAAAAATCGAAGGAAACGACGTGCCCCGCGCTTTCCGCGGTCTTCCGCTCGCCCTGATGACGGCAGGCCTGATGGCCATCGCTTTCATGGGCTTCAGCGCGTTGAGATAAGGAGGCCCTTATGGAACCTGGATTTTGGATAGCGATCGGCATCGTGGCCGGTACCGGTATCGTGATCGGCCTCCTGCTCGGCATTGCCGGCAAACTGCTTTACACGAAAACAGATGACCGTGTCAGTCGGGTCAGGGAACATCTGCCCGGCTCGAACTGTGGCGGATGCGGATACAGCGGATGCGACGGCATGGCTGCCGCCATCGTCAAAGGCGACGCTGAACCCGGCGGATGCATGCAGTGCGACAAAGAGGAAAGAGCAGCCATCTGCGAGATTCTCGGAAAAGAAGACCTGTCCGCCAGCGAGCGGAAGGTAGCTGTCGTCAGATGCTCAGGCACCTGCGACAAAACCAAATTCGTCTATGATTATTACGGCTTGAACGAGTGCCATCGCGTGGCGCTGGTTCCCGGGCGCGGGAGCAAATCCTGTGCCTATGCCTGCACGGGACTGGGTTCCTGTGTCAGAGCCTGTCCGACAGGCGCCATGACCGTTGTCAACGGCCGGGCTCAGGTCGATCAGAAACGGTGTGTCGGATGCGGTGCGTGCCTGAGAGTATGCCCCAACGATATCATCGAACTGATCCCCGCCACAGCCAAATACGTCGTGGCATGCAAATCTCAGGAAAAGGGCAAAGCCGTCCGCGAGATGTGTCAGGCAGGCTGCATCGGATGCGGCATCTGTCAGAAGATGTGTCCTTCGGGCGCGATCACGCTGACGAACAATATCGCTCATATCGATCAGTCTTTGTGCACGAGGTGCGGCGTGTGCGCCTCCAAGTGCCCGGCTAAGGTTATCCGAGTTCAGAACATCACGGAGACCGTTCAAACGGCCGAGGAAAAGAAGGAGAACGCAACCAATGAATAAGATCGTCATTCCTGAGCACTACAAACCGTCTCTTGACGTATATGACACGCAGAAGGCGATCTCGTTCATTAAAAGGACCTTTCAGGACAATTTGGCAACGGCTTTGAGCCTCAAACGCGTTTCCGCACCTTTGTTTGTGACGGAAGCCTCCGGACTCAATGACAACCTGAACGGATACGAGCGGCCCGTCTCCTTTGACGTGCCTGCCGTGGGCGCAGAAGCGCAAGTGGTCCATTCCCTGGCCAAATGGAAGCGGATGGCGCTCAAGAAGTACCGTTTCTACGTCGGGAACGGGCTGTATACGGACATGAATGCGATCCGCAGGGATGAAGAGCTCGACAATATCCACTCGATCTACGTGGACCAGTGGGACTGGGAAAAAGTGATTACGCGCGAAGACCGGACGCTTGATTATCTGGCCCGGACTGCGGATACGATCGTGCAAACGATCTGCGATACCGCGGAACAGCTAACTAATCATTTCCCAGCTGTCTCGGCCAAATTGTGCCGTCAGCTCACGGTCATCTCTTCTCAGGAACTGGAAGATCTGTATCCGGATCTGACGCCTCATGAGAGGGAAGACGCATTTTTGAAAGAACACAAGACCGTTCTGATCACGCAGATCGGCGGCAAACTCAAGAGCGGCAAACCTCATGACGGACGCGCTCCGGACTATGACGACTGGGATCTGAACGGGGATATCCTGTTCTATAACGAGGTTCTGCAGAGAGCCTTCGAGATCTCGTCCATGGGCATCCGGGTCGATGAAAAGTCTCTGGACAGACAATTGACGCTTGCGGGATGTGAGGAGAGGCGCAAACTGCCTTTCCATCAGATGCTGCTCGCAGGCCAGCTGCCTCTGACCATCGGAGGAGGCATCGGACAGTCCAGACTGTGTATGCTGCTGATGGGCCGGGCCCATATCGGCGAAGTGCAGTCCAGTATTTGGGATCAGGAAACCCTTCAGGCCTGTGAAAAGGCCGGGATCCCGCTTCTGTAACGACAAAAGGAAAGGTGAATTATGGCAGTTTCAAGATTGATAGGCGGTTATCCCGTCATCGGCATTCGTCCGACCATAGACGGCAGACGGGGCAAGATCAAAGTTCGTGAATCACTCGAAGACCAGACCATGGCCATGGCCCGTTCGGCCGCTGCCCTGATCGAGCAAAACGTCCGTTATTCCAACGGAGAAAAAGTCAAAGTCATCATTGCCGACACGACGATAGGCCGTGTTCCAGAAGCCGCTGCCTGCGCTGATAAGTTCAAGAAGGCCGGCGTCGACATCACGCTGACCGTGACGCCTTGCTGGTGCTACGGAGCTGAGACCATGGACATGGATCCCATGACCATCAAAGCGGTATGGGGCTTCAACGGAACCGAGAGACCGGGTGCCGTTTATCTGGCTTCCGTGCTGGCTACGCACGCGCAGAAGGGTCTTCCCGCATTCGGCATTTACGGTCACGACGTCAAAGACGCCGATGATACGGAGATCCCGGATGACGTGGCCGAAAAGATCCTTCGCTTTGCCCGGGCTGCAGTCGCCGTTGCGACGATGCGCGGCAAATCCTACCTTCAGATCGGCTCTGTTACGATGGGTATCGGAGGCTCGATCATTTCTCCGGAATTCTTTGAAGAATATCTCGGGATGCGTGTGGAATCGGTCGACGAGGTCGAGATCATCCGCCGCATGACTGAAGAGATCTACGACAAAAAAGAATATGAAAAAGCATTGGCCTGGGTCAAAGCCAAATGCCGCCCGGATTTCGACAAGAATCCTGTCGAGTTCCAGAAGAGCGCAAAACAGAAAGAAGAAGACTGGGCCTTTACGGCCAAGATGTGCTGCATCATCAAGGATCTCTTCAACGGCAATCCCAACCTGCCTGAAGGCAGAGAAGAGGAAGCCGTCGGGCATAATGCCATCGTCGGCGGATTCCAGGGTCAGCGTCAATGGACGGATTTCTATCCCAACTGCGATTTCCCGGAAAGCATTCTCAATTCCTCCTTCGACTGGAACGGAGCCCGTGAGCCCTATATCCTGGCCACGGAGAACGATACGCTGAACGGCACATCCATGCTCTTCATGAAGCTGCTGACAGGCCGTGCCCAGATGTTTGCGGACGTCCGGACTTGCTGGAACGCAAAATCGGTCAAGAGAGTCACAGGCTATGATCTGGAAGGTCATGCCAAGGATGCGGACGGCTTTATCCATCTGATCAATTCAGGCGCCTGCTGCGTCGACGCATGCGGTGAAGTCAAAGATGCGGACGGAAAGCCCGTCATGAAACAGTGGTGGGAAGTCACGGATCAGGATATCGACAAAATGATGGCCGCAACGACATGGCCGGAAGCCGACATGGGCTATTTCCGGGGCGGCGGATATTCCTCCCGTTTCGTGACGCGCGCAGAAATGCCGGCTACGATGATCCGTCTCAATCTGATCAAGGGGCTGGGCCCTGTCCTCCAGATCGTGGAGGGCTGGACCGTTCATTTGCCCGAAGAAGTGAACGATATCCTTTGGAAGCGTACGGACTACACATGGCCCTGCACGTGGTTCACCCCCCGTGTGACGGCTAAGTCTCCCTTCGAGTCTGCATATGACGTGATGAATCATTGGGGCGCCAATCACGGTGCGATCTCCTACGGTCACATCGGCGCCGATCTGATCACCATGTGTTCGATGCTGAGGATCCCCGTCTGCATGCACAATGTGGATACGGCAGATATCTTCCGCCCCGCCGCATGGAACGCGTTCGGTATGGATTTCGAAGGCCAGGACTACAGAGCCTGCCAGACTTACGGACCGATGTATCGTAACATACGCTGAAAAACCGATAATCAAAAAAGCGGAGGTCGCCCCATGATGAGCGACCTCCGTTTTTCAGTTGAAATGATATTCAGACTGCCTGGCAATCCGGGCAATCCGGTTGAATTTGATTGACATGCTCGAATTTGGTCGTATCCTTGTGCGGGATCGGTTTCCATCCCAGATGTCTGGAGAAGAAAGACTGAACGTCCATCGGGAACTGGAGCATCAGGAATACCGGCCACAACAGGCTCACGAGGATCTTCTTGATCAGGCTGACGCCTTTGATCCGCTTGCGTTCCACAAAGAAGATCAAACCGGCGAGAAGTATCATGCCCACTGTGGATAGAAGGGTAGAACGTAGCATTGTAAACAGGTATCCGTCTGCAAACAGAAGATTCTGATTCGTCCCCAGCATGACCTGTTCCAGCGTTACAGACGAATCGAACACAGGAGCGAGCATCAAGAAGATGAACTGAAGGATCTGCAGGACCAGCGCAAAGAGCGTGGACGGCATGATGTAGGCTGTGATGTCATAGAGCGACATCCGGTGCTTCGTTTCTTTTTTGAATAGATGTGCGAACAATTCCTTGAATCTGGCATAAAAGACCAGAAGGTGTCCGCGGGACCAGCGCACTCTCTGCCGCCACATGATCTTGATGTCGGTCGGCTGTTCATCGTAGAAAATCGCTTCGTCACAGTAGCGAATATTGTTGTTGAACAGGATCTGATCGGCTGTGAATTCCCAGTCCTCTGTCAAAGAAACATACGGCCATCCGTCTTTTACGACGTTGGAATTGATCAGATAGCCTGTCCCCTGAACACGTGTGGAGCAGCCTAAAAGCGTGCGTCCGCGGCTTTCCAGCCGGCAGCCCATCGTGAAATACAATCCGTAGAGACCCGAGATCAGGTTCGAACCGAAATTCTTGGAATTGCGGAAAGAAGTGATGACGGAATCACGGTGAAAATATTCAAAAGCGTCATTCATTTTGGAAATGTAATTGACGTCGAGGATGTTGTCTGCGTTGAAGAGGAAGAAGCCGTCGTAATTCTGCGTTCCGTAATCCTTTTCGATGCAGGAGAAGAGATATTTGAAGGCATATCCCATCGTATTCTCTTTGGGATTGTTGTATTCGTAGACTGTAGCGCCCAGACTCCGTGCGATCTCTGCGGTCTTGTCCGTGCAGTTATGCGCGATGACAAAGATCTGCAGCTGGTCCTGCGGATAATTGTTTTTCTGGATGCTTTCGATCAATCCGGAAACGACGGATTCTTCATTCCGGGCCGGTATGATGAGCCCGAATTTGTTGATCTTGTCTGTTTTCGGATATTTTTTGGCAGCAAAGATACCTACGATCCCGAATACCACAAAATGGAGCATGATCAGCCCCAACAGCGTAAAGAGGATGCCAAATATTAGGTTGACGACTTGTAAATAACTCATAAGGAATCTTTCTCTGGAAACCGGCAACTGTGCCGGAATCGGTTTGGTGAATTTACTGAATTAATGCTGAGCCAATTCAGGGAAACGCTGGCATATGGCTTCCCAGATCACGTCGGCGCCCTTGTCCGAACCGAAATGATCATGGTAGTCCAGTGCCGCTTTTCTGAAGGGTTCCAGCTTTGTGCGGTCTTCTGCACAGGACAGGATCATCTGGATGATTTTTTTGACGTTCGTCTCTTTGACGGCGCAGCCGACGGTGTTGATGTAGTGATCGGCGATATTTTCTTCGATGTGGTTGGCGCAGTGCGTGACGATGGAAGGACATCCGAAGAATGTCAGCTCCGCGATCATGTTTCCGCTCTTGCCGCAGAAGATGTCTGAGGCGGCTTCCAGATCAAAAATATGATCTGCAAAAGCATAGGGACGGAACGCGACTTCCGGTGCGCATTTCAAAGTTTTGAAATGTTCGAACAGTTTCTGGTTCGTCCCGCAGATCGGCATGACTGTCAAGGGCAGATGCAATGAAACGAGCTGTTCCGTGATCTTGGCCATTTTGCCGATGCCGTAACCGCCCTCGGCCAACAGGATTGTAAAATTGTTTTCCGGGATTCCGAGTTTCTTCCGAAGCGCCGCTTTGTCCGTGTCGACTTCGAAAGCTTCGTTCCGGATCCAGAAGGGAACCATTTTGCAGTTTTGAATACTATATTGTTTCTTGCGCAAAGCCTTCTCGTATCCGTAAGGCATGCTCATCAGGAGCAAATCGCAGGGGTACTCAAACAGATTGTTGAGCTGAGCGTCCGGACAGTACATGATGGTGAAGGGCTTGTTCTTTTTCTGCTTTTGAGCATAGTAGTTAGATGCCCAGTGCGTGCTGACGACGACGTCCGGCTTGAGTTCAGCCATATGCGCGATGCCATGACCGTGGGCGTAAGGAGCGCTCAAACGCATCGCTCCGAGCGTCGAAAGCCGGGCACCGAAGAACGCGTCCGCGGCGGTGGCAAAATGCCCGAGCGCGGGGATGGTATTGTACATTTTGACCTGTCTGCCCATCATCTTTTCGAAACGGATCAGATGGGGGTCTCCGGATTCTGTATAGAACTGAGATGAAACGACTTCCACCCGGTCGCCGTATTTTTTGCGAAATGTCTGTTCGATCGAGCGGAGAGGCATGATGTGTCCGTATCCTGATTCCATGAACGGAAACAATACTCTGATCTTATCCAATTCTCAGCGCCTCCGTCTATTTTGTGAAGTAACTATTGAGTTTTCCGCAGAAAATCAACTATACATATTTTATCGCGCGCGCGATGAATAATAAACGTTGAAAGATATTAATTTCTTCTTAATGTGCCCTGACGGCAGGATTTCCGTACGACCGGTGCACAACTGAAGGCGCAAAAAAGGGGAGAGAGGCATCGCCATGCTGCGGACTGCCCCGCTCCCCAAAGGGATTTCGGTATGATGAAAAGAAAACTATTTAGCCTCGTCTGGGGACGGTTCGGGTCTTGCAAAGGTCAAGGTGGTCTTGAACAGGTCCCCATCAACTTCCAAAGCGAAGATACCGCCCTGGATCTCCGTCATGGATTTGGCAATCGGGATCCCGAGTCCGGATCCTTCCGTGTTGCGAGCTTTGTCCGCACGGACGAACCGCTCCATCAGTTTTTCGCCGGACAGATCCAAAGGCTCGCGGGAGGTGTTTTTGAATATGATCTGAACACGGTCCGAAAGGCTTTCAACGGTCAGGAAGACACGGGTCCCGGGCAGGGAATACTTGCAAATGTTTGTCATCAGATTGTCGAACACGCGCCAGATCCTTCTGCCGTCCAGCATGATTTCGACAGGCTCGTTCGGCAAAGAGGTGATGAGCGTCAGATCGGCGTTTTTCAACTTTTCGTCGAATTCTCCGACCATCTGATCGATCAGCACGCCGACGTCCACCAGTTCCAGATTGACATCCAGGTTGCCTGCCTGAGCTCTGGATACGTCGACCAGGTCGTCGATCAGGTGCTTCAGGCGGGTTGATTGTCTGACAAGCACTTCCGAATATTCTTTGATCTCGGGATCTGTCGACGGGTGGTTACCAATCAGCGTGGCATAATTGATGACGGATGTCAGTGGCGTCTTTAGGTCATGTGATACGTTCGTGATCAATTCGGTTTTCGAACGTTCGGTCATGACCTGATCGTCGACGGCCTTTTGCGTAATCAAACCGATATTGTTCATGTCATCGCAATGGTGACGCAGCATCTGCGGCATGGCATCGGTCTGGATCTGGTAGTCCAGTTGGCCTGAACTCAAGGCTTCGCCTGCTTTTTCAATCTCGCGCAAATGAAGGGAGATGACCAGTACGAATATGGCGATGATCAAATCGATCCCCAGCGTGCCTACAACAAAAAGCCACGGGATCGAGAAAACGATCGAGAGGGTCAACAGAGCGGCTTTGATCAGAATGATCATGAAGATGGCCAAAAAGACCCGGCTCAGGATCTTTCTGGAATCCAGCAGTTTACGGATCGAGCGGAAGAACTTTCCAGACCCCGCACGGATGCCTTTGAAAAGCGATACCGACAGATTGTTGGACCAGAATGTTCCCAGCTGGATCCGTACCGAGATGGTCATGGACAGCCCGGACAGCGCGATCACGCCGGCCAGAATGGACACGACCAAAACGACGACACCTCCCGAATAGGAGTGGTAACTCACGTAGCTGCCTACAAATCCGAAAACAAGGCCGATCCCGATGATCAGCAAAAGGATCAGGTCGAGAGGCGTTTTGTAGAAGAACCCGGGATGGACATCCCTGTCCTCGTTACGTCTGCCTGCCAGTGCGATGAGCGCGACCAGAGAGGCCAGCGCCAGCAAAAGGAGCACAGGCGTCAGGATGATGACAAGGTAACGGTTCCGATACCCCAGATTGACGATCCGGTCCAGGGTGGCATAGCCGTCTTGGACGGGCAGAGACTCCTTGATGGCTGCTTTGAAGTAAAAATATTCGCCGTGGCCTTCCTTGGTGGAGGGAGCATAGAAATGCTTTTCCATAGATTCTTCCACGGTTTCTCCGCCTTCCATGATGGCGATATATTCGACTGTGTCGTTGATCCACCAGACGCCGAAATGATAGGTATATTCCCATTCGGCAGGCTGTTCTTCCGTCTGAAACACGACCTGACCGGATTCTTTTGTGATCTCGAAAACCAGATTCGTGTCGTTGTTCCAGTCTGTCACGCGGTTGACATGATCGGGATCGACCTTTTCAAGGAGTGCCTCGCGTCCGTCGACCATGGTATAGGAACTGGCCAGATCTTTGTAGACACGGTGGATCGTATTGGAATAAAATCCGGTCACGACCATCGTGACAAGTGCCGTTGTGGACAGGATCACGGCTCCAAGCAGGATCACAGTCAGCATGAAAAGGATGACTTTGCCCTGGGTGGTCTTGAAGAAACTAGACATGTGTGTCTCCGATTTCGAATTTGTATCCTTTGCCGAAAACGACCTTGATGTATCTGGGTTCGGCAGGATTGATCTCGATTTTCTCCCGCAGATGACGGATATGGACGGCGACCAGATTCTTGTCAGCGTCCATCGGCTTTTCTTTCCACAGCACGTCGAAGATCTGCTTGGGAGAATAAACTTTGCCCGGGTTGGACATGAGCAGTTTTAAAATATCATATTCCTTGGGAGTCAAGTTGACGAGTTCACCGTCGACGCGGACTTCTTTTTTGTCGTCATCCAGTTCGATCGCGCCGAGCACCAAAAGGCTCTGCTCGGGCACGCCTGTCCCCAGTCTGAAATATCTGCGCAGCTGGGAGTGGACACGGGCGGACACTTCGAGCGGGTTGAAAGGTTTGGTGATATAGTCGTCAGCCCCGACGTTGAGGCCCAGCACCACGTCCGAATCTTCGCTCTTGGCTGAGATCAGGATGATGGGGATGTTGCTGGTTTCTCGGATCTTGGCTGTCACGGCAAGACCGTTCATTTCGGGCATCATGATGTCCAGAAGGACCAGATGGATGGTTTCTCTCTTCAGGATATTCAGTGCGTCCGCACCGTTATAGGCTTCAAAGAGCGTGTAATCCGGATCGCTCAGGTATATTTTCAGCGCGTTGACGATATCGCGATCATCGTCGCAGATCAAGATGTTTGCCATATGGATGGTTCTCCTTTTTTGTCGATGACGGATCGATCAGATCTGGCAGGGGTGCGTTTTGATCCCTTCTTTGAGTCCGGTCATGACGGTTCTGGGGTGCTTGGTGTCACAGAGAGCGGAGCCTACGACAAAGACGTTGGCGCCTGCGGCACTGGTCTCGCCGATCGTAGCGGGCTTGATGCCTCCGTCGACTTGGATCATCAGATCCGGGTTCTTATCGAGGGAAGCTTTTTTGAGTTTGCGAATCTTGGGGACCATATCAGCCATGAAGGACTGATTGGACTTGCCTGGCCGGACGGTCATGATCAAAGCCAGGTCGATTTGAGAAATGACAGGGAAGATCACTTCGACCGGTGTTTCAGGGGAAACAGCCAGACCTGCGCGGACATGTTTGGACTTGAGATAGGACAAGACCGCCTTCGGATTGTTACAGCTTTCGTAGTGGATCGTGATGGAATCCGCGCCTGCATCGATGAATGCGTCGATCAGATGCATGGGATCGTTGACCATCAGGTGGACGTCAAAGAAGAGGTCCGTGGTCTTTCTCAATGAAGCGACAACGGGCGGGCCGAACGTCATATTCGGTACGAAGATGGAGTCCATGATATCCAGATGAAGCATTTTGACGCCGGCGTCGGTCAGCTCTCTGATCTTGTCGCCCAAATGGGCGAAATCTGCTGACAGGATCGAAGCGGCGATAATTGGCTTGATAGGCATAATTGATCCTTTCTTTACTCGATCAGAATGACGGCCTGGGCCGCGATCCCTTCAAGGGATCCGGTAAAACCGAGACCTTCCTCAGTCGTTGCCTTCACGTTGACCCGGTCCGGGTCGATCCCGAAGGCGGAGGCAAGATTGCTTTTCATTTGCGGAATGAAAGGAGCCAGTTTGGGCTTTTGCGCGATGACCGTGGCGTCGATATTGATGATTTTATATCCGCGGTCTATGAGCATATCCGAGACACGGCGGCAAAGGATCATGCTATCGATGCCGGCATAGGCGGGATCTTTGTCCGGAAAATGGACACCGATGTCGCCCAGCGCTGCGGCTCCGAGAGCCGCGTCCATGACGGCATGGGTCAGCACATCCGCGTCGCTGTGTCCCAAAAGACCTTTTTCAAACGGTATGTCGACGCCGCCCAGGACCAGCTTTCTTCCTTCAGTCAGTCTGTGGACGTCGTATCCTTGTCCGATTCGCATGGTGATTGATCCTTTCTGAAAGACAATACGGCTTGCGCCAAAACGAGATCGAGCGGTGTCGTGATCTTCAGATTCTCACGTCCCACATCCACCATCTTGACGGGGTGTTCGATCCGCTCCACGAGCGCATTGTCGTCTGTTGCCTCAAAACCGTCTTTTTCTGCGCTGTAGGCTGCGGCCATGTAGAGCGCATATTTGAAAGCCTGAGGCGTCTGGGCCATCCAGACGTTTTTGCGGTCGGGTGTCTCCTGCACATAGCCCTGCGCGTCCGTGATCTTCACGGTATCTACGGAAGGGAACGCGGCAGAGGCGGCATCCGTTCGGTATGCCTCAGTCAGGACCCGGTCGATCCACTCGGGTTTGGTCAGGCACCGTGCGCCGTCCGCAATGGCGATATATTTGAATTTCTTTTCTTCGCGTCTGCGCCCGATTTCATCCAGTGCATTCCTCACGGAGATCTGGCGGTTCGGGCCGCCTTCGATCACGGCGTGGATCTTTCCGATATGCCAGTTTTCGATCAGTTCCTGTACGGCCTGGATCGAATCCTTGCGCGTCACGACGATGATTGCGTCCACGAAGGAAGCATGGGCATAATTTTCAAGCGTGTGGACCAAAACGGGTTTTCCGCACAGATCGGCAAACAGTTTGTCCGTTCCGCTCATGCGGGAAGAGGAACCGGCTGCTGCGATCACGGCGAGTGTTTCCGGATGATTTCTCATTTTTCAAGATCCATGAGCATGTCGACGCGCAATTGATGGCGTCCGCCGGCAAACTCTGTATTGATGAAAGCGTCTACCATGTCTTCCGCGGTACCCGGTCCGATGACGCGGGCGCCGAAGCAGAGGACGTTGGCATCGTTATGCTCTCTGGTCAAACGGGCCGAATAGGAATCCGAGCAGCATGCGGCGCGGATGCCCCGGCACTTATTGGCAGCCATGGACATCCCGATCCCTGTTCCGCAGATCAGGATCCCGAGCTTAAATTCGCCGGATTGGATCTTTTGGCACAAAGCCTTGGCAAATTCGGGATAATGACAGGAATCTTTGGAATACGTCCCGACGTCCAGGACTTCGAGGCCCAAGGATTTCAGGTGAGCGATGATCTCCTGCTTCAGATCATAGCCTGCGTGGTCCGATCCGATGACGATTTTCTGTACGATGGCCATTAGTGAAACCTCATTTCTGGGATTGAGCGGCTTCTGCGACCGCTTTGAGTTTTTCAAGTCTTTCCCGTTCTGCCTGAGGCATCCGCAGGTAGGAGGGGCATAAGGAAATGTCTGTATGCTCTTTGCCGTCTGAAAGTGTGCGGAGCGCCACACGGGCGACTGCCGCGGCATCCGCATGGCAATGAGCCGTGTGAACGTGCTCGGGCTTGCATTTTGAAAAACGGGAGAGACAATCCGGCATATTCTCCCCGATCAGGTAGACCGGTTTTTGAAGAGATGAGAGTACCTCATCCAGCTCGGAGCAGGGAAGCACCCTGTCCTCGGTCAACCTTTTGATGGTTTGTCCGTTAGATTCGAACAGTGCATTGTAGACCTGTTCGCGACGGGCGTCGATCATGGGACAGATCACGCCGGATCTGTCGACCAATGATTCGGCCAGCGCTTCCAGTGAGGACACGCCGACGCAGGGAACGTCTTTCCCGAATGCGAGACCTTTGATCGTGGCGACTCCGATGCGTACGCCGGTGAAAGAACCCGGGCCGGAAGAGCAGGCAAAAAGCTCCACATCATCCAGTTTGTATCCGGATAGTTCGAGCATTTGCTCGATCATGGGAAGCAGGATCTCGCTGTGGCGGTTTCCTGCACAGATCGAAAAGGACGATACGACTTTTTCATCCTGACAGAGCGCGACGGCTGCCGTTTGGACGGTCGTATCCAAAGCCAAAACCAACATGTTATCCGCCTGTGCCTCCGATCTCTTCAATTTCTATGGATCGCCCATCCGTCTCGGACGGGTCTTTCTTGATGGTGATATGAAGCAGATGATCCGGAAAAGCATATGAGATGCGGTCCGCCCACTCCACGAGGAAGAAGCCGGGTCTTTCCAGATAATCGTCGAACCCGATGCTGTAGAGATCCTCTTCCGATTCGATCCGGTACATATCGAAATGATACACGGACCGGTCTCCGTTCGGGTATTCTCTAACGAGAGCAAAGGTCGGGGATTTGACCGAGGCTTTCGGGTTGAGCGCGGCTGTGAAACCGCGGGCAAATGCCGTTTTGCCGACACCGAGATCTCCGTCCAGGGCGATGAAGCGGGGGCTGTCCTGCCTCTCGTAAAGAGACAGAGCCAGTTCGGCCGCTTTTTTTTCAGTTTCCTGTACGGAATGCGTCTTGAAAACCATGGTTCGCTCCCATAGATCAGCTTTTGTTTTCGGTATCTTTCAAAATCAGTGTCTTCATGGCTTCCACGGCCACGCGGACGGCGGCTGACGTATCCTCGCTCATGGTCTGATCGAGTCCGGCTGCTTCGCGTTCCTGGTTCCAGACGACATGGAAACAGGCGCCGCTCCGGCATCCTCTGGCGTCTGAAACGACGAAGAGGGTGGAAGATTCCATTTCGGAAGCCAGGACACCGAGTTTTTTCCAGGCTTCCCATTTGTTTTTCAGTTCATAACCGACCGGACTGCTTTCCGGGTCGTGCTGCCCGTAGAAAGAGTCTTTGCACTGAACGACCCCCGTATGCGTCCGGAAGCCCAGTTTGCACGAGGCCTCACGGAGAGCCAGCATGACGTCCAGATCTGAAACGGCAGGATATTCGATCGGTGCATATTCCAGAGAAGTGTGTTCGTACCGGATCGCTCCGGATGCTACGACCACGTCGCCCGAACGGACGTCCAGTGCGATCCCGCCGCATGTGCCACAGCGGATGAATGTATCCGCACCCAGATGGTGCAGTTCTTCGACGGCAATGGCCGTGGAAGGACCGCCGATCCCGGTCGAGCAGACAGTCACCTTCTGTCCGAGCAGCGAGCCTGTGTACACGTTGTATTCGCGGTTATAGGCGATTTGCTTTGCATCGTCGAGCCATTGGGCAATCGAAGGGCATCTGCCCGGATCACCGCAAAGGATGACATATTTTCCGACATCGCCTGCCTGGCAGTGGATATGATACTCTTTTTCTGTTTTCTGCATGGGTGCACCTCGGCCTTCTAACTCATCTTATTATAGCACGAGCGTGCGCGAAAGAAAA